>OGQB01000016.1_pt1 | contig 206786 bp, 157 predicted proteins | sample 1553071 | NCBI WGS metagenome assembly OGQB01 (sample SAMEA2580284, study PRJEB22360) | human gut metagenome | biome: human gut; feature: human-associated habitat; material: faeces | place: Denmark | collected 2008/2010
GGGAGTGGGAATGAAAGTTAAGAACAAGCCTTGACACAGTTTAATTTACACCCCCAATCATCGAGCTTCACGTTCTGGAAGGTATGGATGCCCAGTTTCTCGGCAGCCTCACAGTTTTCCTTCAGATCATCGACGAAGAGAGTTTCATCGGGATAGATGTTCGCCTGCTTGACTACCTCTTCATAGATACGGGCATCAGGCTTAGCCAAATGCATTCGCTGAGAGAGGAAACTGTGCTTGAAATAATCCTCTACCCCATGGTTCTGATAAGGGAAGAGATGCTCCACGCAATAATCCCAGTGTATATCAATGGTATTGCTCAAGAGAAAGAGGCGATAACCAGCCTTCTTCAACTGCAGGAGTCGCTTCTTTTTCTCATCAGGAATCTCCACCAGCATCTTGTTGGCAGCATCGATGATTTCTTCATTCGTCACATCTGCTCCTGTCAACTCACGGGCTGCATCGCAGAATGCTTCGGTGGTAATCATTCCCACACCCAGTTTGCTCATCAGCTTCATCCCTTCACTCTGAGGATTCGGATTAGCCAGTTCCCCCATTCCTATCACCTTGAAAGCCCCGATGCATCCTTCCGGATTGAGCTTTACCAGGACATTACCTAAATCGAATATGATATTCTTGTATTGCATAATCTATAACTTATTTTAAATCACACTTTTAATCTTTAATCAGATACTTACTGCAAAAGTACTGTAAATTCGGGAGAGAACAAATGATTAGGGAAAAGAATGGTGGGAATATAACATTTATTAGTAAAAGAAGTATATGCCTATAACTACTTTTACCTTCTGATAAGCCGCATTAATAAGTATGGCGATTCCGGTCTCAACTATCTCTGTCCGGGTTATTACCATTATTATCAGCATGTAGCGCCCTACATGGATTATATGAAGCAGGAACTCATGGCGCAGCGCCCACCTTCGAACATCATGAAAGTTTTATAGTGAGCATGACAGATTTAAAAAAGCCGCACCATGAAGAACATCTTCCAGGAATTCAAGGAAATCGTGTCTAGCGTCATCGCCATTGTCGTGGATAAAATATTCAGAAAGGATCAATAAGAGATAAAAAAAGGTGTATCATGGATTTATGACACACCTTTTTTTATCTCAAAATCTTAAAGTTTTAGAACTTAATCCAGGTCAGCTTCTTCCAAATTCCCTCGAAAGGACCATGGGAGTGATACTTGAGCCAGAGGTTGGAGAAGAGGCATTGTACTACTACCATGGCAATACCCACAAAAAAGGCGTAGGTGATGCCGAGCTTCGTCTGGAGATTGAAGCCATAATAAGCAAACAGTCCGCAACCGATGATAGACTGGAGGAAATAGTTGGTCAGACTCATCTTACCAAACTGGCGCAGGAACGACAATCCCTTTCTGAACCATTCCTTTCCGTACCACAACAAAACGAATCCTGATACTACAAACGAGAGGATGAAGAAGTTGTAGATAGGATAAAGCCAATTGTTCCATGTTTCCATGTGGCGCACATCAGCGATGCCACCCACAATCAATACCAGGATGGAAACCGCCAGCACCTTCTTCCACAAAGCCAGGTTGTTGTTCTCATTATAGAACCAACGCTTTCTGCCCACCAGCATTCCGAGTACGAAAAGGCAGATGGTCTGCGTATGTCTTCCCTTCATCAGGCACCAGTAATAGGTAGCCACCTGTCCGTATCGCAGGTTACTGTAGGCATTCTCCAGGAAGGTGCCGTGCTGATGACCATTATACATATTTCCATACACCTCACTCAATGCCGATGCATCCACCTGCCATCCCGAAATGAGGGAGTAGATTTCTACCGGTTGGATAAAGAGGAAGGCAACCACCCACCAGAGCCATTTGGTAGGAAGATAACTCAATGGGATGAGAACCAGTCCATAGATGGCATAGGAGAAGAGGATATCGCCATCAAAGAAGGCGGTGTTCACGATACCGAGCATTGCCAGGAGGAACATTCGCCAGGCGAATCTTCCAGAAAAGCAATTTCCCCGCTGCTGCTGGTTATCATTCATAATAAAGAAGCTCAATCCGAAGAGCAGGGCAAAAATGCCATACATCTTTCCCGACAGCAGCAATGCCAGCACATCTGCCATCCAATCATCACACCCCAGCGTATAAGCATGCTCTATGCTTCCATCGTACATATTGAAATGCTCCACGGAATGATAGAGAATAATACCTGCCACTGCCAATCCTCGCAAGGCATCAGCCACGTCGATACGACTGTTTTTCAGTCCTAATGTCTTGTAAAAATTCATTTTGATATTATTTGTTAGTTATTATGAGTTGGTAAAGGTATAACATTTTATTGGAAAAAGCGAATAAACCACAATGTATAACAAATATTAAGTTTTAAAGGAAAAAGAGAAAAAGTCGGCCTTTTCCTTGGTTATTCGTTAGAAAAAGTGTATCTTTGCTCCGCTATTCGTCAGAAAAAGTGTGAAGTTCATACGATTATTCGTCAGAAAAAGTGCGGAATTCATACGATTATTCGTTAGAAAAAGTGTAAATCATGGAAAGAAGCATCTATAACAAACTCGTAGAATGGAAGAACAAGCAAAACCATAAACCTCTGATTCTCAACGGAGCAAGACAAGTAGGCAAGACCTATATCCTGCAAGAATTTGGAAAAAGAGAATATAAAAAACTTGCATTCTTCAGTCTCGACAGAAATCAGAAGGCAGCAGAAGTGTTTGAAAAAGGCGGCACAACAGCTGATATACTGATGGCACTCTCCGCCATCAGCCAGGTAGATATTACCCCCAACGATACACTTATGGTACTCGATGAGATACAAGATTGTCCTAAAGCATTAGAAACTTTAAAGTTCTTTTGCGAGGATGCTCCTGATATTCATATCATCGTGGCAGGATCCCTGCTGGGAATATCACTCCATAGCGGGGTATCATATCCTGTAGGAAAAGTGGAAGAGTTGCGTCTCTATCCGATGAACTTCATCGAATTCCTCGATGCCATGGGAAAAGAGAAAATGGCAAGCATCCTGAAAGAAGGAAATTGGAACGTCATCAATTTACTGGAAACAGAATTGATCAGCCTGCTGCGACAATATTATTATGTAGGAGGAATGCCAGCCGCCGTACTCGCCCATGTAGAGCAGAAGGGACTACAGGAAGTCCGTTCCATCCAAAAGCAGATTATACAAGACTATCGCCGAGATTTCTCGAAGCACGCACCAGATAGAGAAGTGCCTCGCATTAATATGGTGTGGGACAGTATCCCTGCCCAACTTGCCAAAGAGAACAAGAAGTTCATCTATGGAGCCGTAAAGAAAAGTGCCAGAGCCGCAGATTTCGAACTGGCCATCCAATGGCTGATAGATGCAGGACTGGCATATAAGGTTCAGAGAGTCAATACCCCACGCCTCCCTTTCAAATTCTATGAAGACCTGAACGCCTTCAAACTCTTCATGCTCGATGTGGGACTGATGGGAGCGATGGCAGAGACTTCAGCAGAATCGATGCTGGTGGGCGATGGCATTTTCTCTGAATATAAAGGTGCCTTTACAGAACTATATGTCTTCACCCAGCTGAAAAGCCAGGATATTCCATTATACTATCATGCTGTGGATAACTCCACAATAGAGATTGATTTCCTGACCCAATGGCACGACAGGGTTATACCGATAGAAGTAAAGGCAGAGGTGAACGTTAAGGCGAAATCTCTCAGAACATTCATCACCAACAATCCGCAACTAAAGGGACTTCGCTACTCTATGCTTCCCTACAAGGATCAAGACTGGATGATCAACGTTCCGCTCTATGCCTGCCTGACACCATTTGACAAATCATTCTGATGCCTTTTAATAAAAGCTTCGATTCTGACATTTCCGTCAGAATCGAAGTGAAAGCCAATCATCGAACTTCACGTTCTGGAAGGTATGGAAGCATCACAGAATGCTTCGGTGGTAATCATTCCCACACCCAGTTTGCTCATCAGCTTCATCCCTTCACTCTGGGGATTCGGATTAGCCAGTTCCCCCATTCCTATCGCCTTGAAAGCCCCGATGCATCCTTCCGGATTGAGCTTCACCAGGACATTTCCCAAATCAAATATGATATTCTTGTATTGCATAATCTATACCTTATTTTAAATCGCACTTTTAATCTTTAATTAGATACTTACTGCAAAAGTACTGTAAATTCGGGAGAAAACAAATGATTTGGAAAAGGAATAGCGGGAATATAACATTTATTAGTAAAAGAGGAAAGCCTATGTATGAGAAAGTTTTTCTAAAACTATTGCCACTATTGCCACGCTATAAGATAGTTAACTGATATTCAGTTATTTAAGCGTTGCAACAAGGGAATTTTCTATTATCACCTATTGCCACCTATTGCCACACTCGGGCGAAAAACGGGGGATTCTCAGCGAAAAAGCAGAGAAATACTTATTGTTTTCGACGAAAAACATTTAAAAAGTGGAGAAAAAGGCTTGCGGTTTCAAACATTTTTTGTATTTTTGCAACCAACAGGAAAAATTCCTGCCGATTCCACCTAGAAGCTTACGACTCCTGTGAAACCACTTTTTATATAATTTTAATTCCAAAAACCTATGACACAAGCAGATTTAGTCAGACTCTACTTCGCTAAAGGAGATGTTTACAACTCATGGAACTATTGCTTCAATTGAGCACGGATGACCGACACGATGGTCACGAATGACCGGCGTAGCTGGGCACATTTGCCCAATGCCTTGGGCAAAGCTGGGCAAAGTCATCGACAATCCTAAGTATCACCCTATCAACAAATTAGCAGAAATATGAAGTTTACTATTACAAGAATCAACAAGCAGAACAAGTTGATGATCAGTTCGAAAACCGTAGAACGGTTTCTGGAGCGCATCGCTAAAGATGATGCCAAGCTGAGTGTCACCAATTTCAGAATGAGTGTGCCGCTCATGGAGGCCGACTACCAGTACTACAAAGGCATCAAGGAATGGCAGCACGTTTATCCAGCCGCAGAATTCAACAAGGATGAAAGCGGCAATCTCGTCTTCCAGAAATCAAACGGGCTGGTGATGCTCCACTTCATCAACCTCATGTCGGACCAGGAAAAAGATGCCGTCAAGAAGACGGTCAGTCTGCTGCCGATGACCTTCGCTGCCTTCGAAGGAGCCGACGGCAGAAGCCTCATCGTGCTCGTAAGCATCTGCAACGAAGAAGGAAAAATCCCGACAAAAGAAGCCGACGCCGACTTACTCTACCAGTCTGCCTACGAACAGGTAAAGACGCTCTACCAGTCGCAGGTACAGGCAGCCATCAAACCCGAAAAGCCATCATTGGCATCCAACTTCATGCTTACGCTGGATGCCTCTCCTTATTATAACAGCAAGGCGGTGGCGATGCGCATTTCCCAAAACAGGAAGAAGGTAGCCTCAGCCCCTAAAAATGTAGATGATTTGAAGACATACGATGACTATGAGTTTCTTTATCGCAAGGCAGCAGAAGAGACGAAGGAAGAGATGAAAAAAGCCAACATCTCATGGCAGAACGATGAAGACCGGTTCCTTGCCGGTTTCTCAGCCATCGCCATCAAGCTCTGCAACATGGGCCTCAGCGAAGAAGAAGCTTTCATCCATATCCGCCGCAACAACTGGGGACATGTGACAGAAGAGAAACTCCGCCAGATAGTGGGCACCGCTTACGATACCCATTCCAAAGACAGGAAGACGGAGAAATCAGCCTCAGGCAGAAAAGGCCGAGCCGACATTCTGCAGATGATCAGATACCTGGAGAGCCGGTACCAGTTCCGTTACAACACCGTGATGAAATATACCGAATACCGCCCGAACAATTCATGGGTTGGCGATTTCAGACCGGTGGATGCCCGTGTGCAGAAAAGCATGACGCTGGATGTTCAGATAGCCGACATCCACGTAAGCATCAAGGATGTAAGGATTTTTCTAGAATCCGACCGCATCAGAAACTACAGTCCAATAGAGTCCTATCTCTATGACTGTCTGGGAAAATGGGACGGCAAGGACCGCATCCGTGCCCTGGCACGAACCGTACCCACCAACAATCCTCATTGGGAAGACTGGTTTTACACCTGGTTTCTGGGAATGGTTGACCAGTGGCGCGGCATGTATCGCCGTCAATATGGCAACAGTACCATGCCGCTGCTCATTTCCAAGCAAGGTTACAACAAGAGCACCTTCTGCCGCCGTCTCATCCCTACCGAATTATCGTGGGGCTTTACCGACAATATGATTCTGTCAGAAAAACGTCAGGTATTGCAGGCGATGTCACAATTTCTGCTCATCAATCTCGATGAGTTCAATCAGATTTCACCACAGGTGCAGCAGGGATTTCTGAAGAATCTGCTGCAGTTGCCTACGGTGAAAATCAAGCCGCCATACGGAAGTCATGTACAGGAATTCCCTCGTCTAGCCTCCTTCATCGCCACCAGCAACATGACAGATATTCTTTCCGACCCATCCGGCAACCGCCGTTTCCTGGGAGTAGAACTGACGGGACCTATCGATGTGAGTGGCAGACTGAACTATGAGCAACTTTATGCGCAGGCGATGCAAGCTTTGGAGCGTGGCGAAAAATCCTATTTCGACGCCAAGAAAACCGCCATCATCATGAAATATAACAGACAATTTGAGCAGATTTCCCCTATCAAGCAATGTTTTCTGCAGGTTTTCGAGCCTGCAAGTACCCCGGAAAATGGCGAATATCTGATGGCAGCCGCCATTTTCGACATTTTGAAGCAGAAATTCGGCTCTTCTCTCCAGGTTTCGAGTATACAGAAATTGGGCAGAGAGCTTCAGAATATAGAAGGTTTGAAGAACCGAAGAACAAGGTTTGGTACTGAGTATCTGGTAGTTAGAAAATAGCCTACACTCTTTTCATCTCATTCTCTCATAAAAAGAGTGTGGCAATGCGTGGCATTAGGTGGCAACAGAAACACCGCTTACTGCCACGCATTATTCACTTATAATCAGAGAGTTAAATGCATTGGTGATAGATATGGCAATAAAGACAGAAAAACATTTTCGTATAAGAATCATAAAGGTAGGAGTAAACCACTTTTTGCTTTACCATTTGCATGTATTGGCAATTGTGCCGAAATCATGAACTTCATTATGCGAACTCATCCACTTCATTTCACGACTTCATCTACTTCATTTCACGAGTTCATCTACTTCATTGAGTTGACACATACGGCTGCGGTGGCTGAAGGAGACGACTGAGTTAGCAGAATGAGACGGCTGCATTAGCTGAAGGAGTCGAATGCAGTGGCTGAAGGAGACGAATGCGATAGCTGAAGGAGTCGAATGCTGTGACCGAAGGAGACGAATGCGATAGCTGAAGGAGTCGAATGCTGTGACCGGAGGAGACGAATCCGGTGACCGAAGGAATCGAATGCGATGGTCGAAGGAGACAAATCCGGCGGCTGAAGGAGTCTAAAGCAAGCCACAACTTCCGGTACTCTATCGCAGCATTGAGCGCATTGTATATCTTTTGATTCCTACATCAAACCACAACGTCTCGTACTTATGGTTATGCACCTCATTAGTTGTATATCTTTTGATTCCTACATCAAACCACAACATCGTCCGGTGGTGGTACAGGTGCTTATCGTTGTATATCTTTTGATTCCTACATCAAACCACAACATAACTTAGAGAACTAAAAACTTATGACTGTTGTATATCTTTTGATTCCTACATCAAACCACAACTAGCACTGAAGCATACTCAAAACAGTTTCGTTGTATATCTTTTGATTCCTACATCAAACCACAACTGCTCCTCAGTTGACCACCAGCCTACAGCCGTTGTATATCTTTTGATTCCTACATCAAACCACAACTTTATGTTCCTCCTGTAGGTGAGGAACTAGTTGTATATCTTTTGATTCCTACATCAAACCACAACACGGCTTTCAGTTTCTCTTTGAGTAACTGGGTTGTATATCTTTTGATTCCTACATCAAACCACAACCTTTACGTACAAATCAACGTTTAGTTAAAGTTGTATATCTTTTGATTCCTACATCAAACCACAACTAAGACCAAACTCCCTTAGATTGGATTTATGTTGTATATCTTTTGATTCCTACATCAAACCACAACGAACACCTTACAGAAAGCTTCTGCTTTTTGTTGTATATCTTTTGATTCCTACATCAAACCACAACGGTGGCTGGTGCGGTAAACATTTTTGTGGGTTGTATATCTTTTGATTCCTACATCAAACCACAACTGCCCTTTCTGTGGAGCTTGGCAAGTCTCTGTTGTATATCTTTTGATTCCTACATCAAACCACAACTATATGGCTATATAACACAATAATAATATGTTGTATATCTTTTGATTCCTACATCAAACCACAACTTATAAACTAAACTATTTTTTCGCTGCTGTGTTGTATATCTTTTGATTCCTACATCAAACCACAACTTCGACACCATTTGCAGCCTGTCTGCCGAAGTTGTATATCTTTTGATTCCTACATCAAACCACAACTTGCGTAATGCTCTTGCTGCTCAGAAGTAGTTGTATATCTTTTGATTCCTACATCAAACCACAACGTGTCTGTTTGGTAAGAGTTTCAAGGATGGTTGTATATCTTTTGATTCCTACATCAAACCACAACCTGAGTTACACTGTTGCAAATGCCGGAACTGTTGTATATCTTTTGATTCCTACATCAAACCACAACTCAGTAATTGGGTTACCGGTCTCGATTTGAGTTGTATATCTTTTGATTCCTACATCAAACCACAACTGGAAGCAAGTTCAGCACATGTAGCCCCGAGTTGTATATCTTTTGATTCCTACATCAAACCACAACTACGATTATGAGTTTAAAAAATAACGATTGGTTGTATATCTTTTGATTCCTACATCAAACCACAACATGGAGAGGGTTCTGGAAGTCGAGTATCACGTTGTATATCTTTTGATTCCTACATCAAACCACAACATACTATGGTATGATGATATTCGAAAATATGTTGTATATCTTTTGATTCCTACATCAAACCACAACCCATACTGGGTATGGAGAAAACATATTGAGGTTGTATATCTTTTGATTCCTACATCAAACCACAACCCGGCAGCGATAGGAGCCATGACCCAACCGTTGTATATCTTTTGATTCCTACATCAAACCACAACTAGATAATTGTTGTAGGCATCCAACATTTGTTGTATATCTTTTGATTCCTACATCAAACCACAACCTACAGATTTGAACATACTGATTTTCAGCGCATAACAAACACTCTATCTAATAAGAAATGGTGAGTAGGATATAATTTCTAATGCAAAAGTACTAAAAAAACTCTAATTGAATAGGTTCGCTGATAACTTTTTTCGATATTTTACTCTTATTAATACTTTTGGGCTTACCCCAGAAGTTATAGATATCTCCATATTGCTTATCTGTTACACTTAACAAACTTACTTTTCCTGCCTCCGGAAGCAAAGATTTTACCCGTTTTACATGCACTTCCAAACTTTCCCTTGATGCACAATGACGGATATAGACAGAAAATTGCATCATAGAGAAACCATCTTTCTCCAAGTTCTTGCGGAAAAGAGAAGCTGCCTTCATCTCTTTTTTCGTAGTAACAGGTAAATCGAAAAACACAAATAACCACATTATATGATAAGCATTTAGTCTATCTTCAGTCATGTCATAATAGGTAAGGAAAGTTTTTTTATTTCTCCAGAATAATATTTAACAAGAGAGGCAGTTGTTATGGTCAAAGCAATCTGCAAAGGTCGCTTAACCTTTCCTATATTGACATCACAATTCAACACACGCATTATCTCAGCCTTTGATTCTTTATTCAGTTCAGTAATTCCATTGCCATAAAGTCGAAAAACTATTTCATCAACAAATGGTCGATATGGTTCCATTACATCATCAGCTAAAGGAAAAGCATTATATCTGCTTTTATGAAAGATGCCCAAATTCGGAAGTAAACCAGAACCTAACAAAGCACGTGCAACAGCTGCACGTAATATAGCATAGCCATAATTTAGAAGAGCATTAGGCGGACATCCATCCCTTTCTCTTTTAAAGGAGTTACCGAAAAGGCTATTCCAATACACCTTTGCCGCTAATCCCTCCCTATTGTCTGAATCTCCACTCTTAACATTATTATAATAAGGTTTGAGAATATCTTTATTCTTACCAGCAAGTCCCAAGACTGCGGATTGATTTGCTATCTTTGACTCTATAATCTGTTTCCAGGATTGCTTTTTCATTGGCTCAGTAACAGCAAGCTGAAATTTTAAACTTTCAGCTTGCGTTGTATTAGCATCTAAGCTTTGCAACATAGATGTTGGCATCATTTTGTTATCACATAAGATAACAGCAACATTATTCTTTACCAACTCGTTGAGAAGCGGCAAAGTAATGCTTATCATTTGATTTTCCAAGACAACACACCCTATATCTTCAATAGGGCGTGTTATCTTGTCGGCACAATCTTTCCAAGAGATTACAATCTGGCTATTCTTGAGTGAAAGACAAACTGGTGTTGAAAAGAACAATGTCTGCTTAATCATTTTTATCTTAATCTTTTAATTTTACCTAATTCATTAATCTCGAAATCGTAACCTTGAACTAAGGCATTGAGCTGAGTATGAAGCATAATTATTGAAGGGCGCAATTCTTCTCCTTGCTTAAATGCGCCATTTTTCGCTTTAAGTTCTGTACTTAGACGAGCCTCCTCATGATGTTTCAACTTTATTGTTGCATAGTCAACATTTCGTCCTTTCATTCTCATTGCAGATAATCCCACAACTTTATAGAGACGTTTATTATTATCCATAAGAGAAGCATCCCATATCTCATTTGGAGATTTTTCGTAAAGAAGTACCATTGTTCCTATCTTTAAAGAATATGCAAATGGATAATCATGTTCACTCTTCAACGGCACAATATTTTTTCCAACAGCGACTTTGTCATTACTTGTTTTAAAATATTGTGCAGTTTGCAACATATTTATTATCTCAAATTCACGCTTTTCCTTACCCTTTTTATCCTTACCAATGTACAATGCAAGCAAATAGTTGCTATCATTGGTGACATGATATTGTTGCTTGTATTCTTTTGATGAAACATCTCGCTGTTGGCGAATATTCAAAGGCTTAGTAACAGAAGGAGTATAGCATCTTACCTTTTTAATTGGTATTTGTTTCTCTTCATTCATCCATATTGTACTAGACATCGCTTCTTTGAAGCCCTTCTCATTAATAGCAGCTTCAATTATACCTCTTACTGTATCATCCACGATATTTTTGACATCATTCTCCTTCATTGATGCCAAATTTATACGCTTAACGTATTTTACGACACCATCACTCTCTATAGCTCCATAGTAAGTATCGTTATGCAATGATCCTCTTGCAGCATCACCTTTAGATAAAACCTTTTTCCCATCAATAAGAATTCTACGGCGTCCTTGCTTTGGCATATTATCTGGTGTATAATGATAAACCAAGATTTCATCCTGCACCTTCTCTATATCCTCAACAAATGTAGACCAAGGCTTTTTAAAATAAGCCTTTGACATGCCATACCATTCATGATTTTCCTCATCATGATAGTATGCTCCCAACTTATTATATTCATCTAAGCCGATACATGCAATAACGATGGCATCAATACAATGATGAACATGATTTACACGTTCCTTCTTACTATATACCTTTTGGATACCCCAAATCTTTCTAAAATCAGAAGTCGCAATACCTTTAACGGTATAGACATGCTTAAAAAGGGATTTCAAATAAAGACGTGCATACTTAGAAATCACGCTGATATCCGTACCTTGACGACGACTAAATCCATCAGGTACACTTTCCATCGTGAAACGTAAATACTTACCTCGCCAGTAATCGCGTTGTAATTCCAAAAGATGCCGTTTACGAATGATCGCATCCTTTTGATCTTTAGCAGTTGCTCCCTTTGACATCTTCTTTTGTCTACGAATTTGACCATCAAGAGACTCATACTTTTCTCTCCAGTCATTAATACGTGCCATAATTTCATCATGGTTAGGCAATTCTGTTGGCAACTTAGTTTTCTTGACTTCTCTATTGAAACGACTATCACAAAGTGTCAAATTCATTTTTGTACTGTCGCCACCTACACTACGGGGAATAGTATGCTCTATATCAAACTTTGGATTAGCTCCAACAAAGTCTGATATCCGTATTTGCTTACCCGTATATAAACAGATGTGCCCCTGTTCTTCCCAGAGAACATATTTCAAGACATCTACATCAGTTGGTTCTATATCATTTCCCGTTTCTGCCTTAAAGAGATTTCTTATTTTCTTGCGAGCCTCATCATTCTTGTTTTGATTTTCTTTTGTGTATGCAGCAATAGCATTACGCTTATTAGCATCATTCAATTCACGAGCAAACTCAATATGAATTTCTGTATCTTGATCTATCTTACCTTCCTCCAACAAGCGGTTTACCAATTTACGCAATCTGAACATAGAACGCATAGCCATTGGATTACGCACACTATCAATTCGAGGTGAACCAAGCTGATAAACACCATGATTATTGGTGCGTTGCACTCTAGGATACATTTCCATCATAGAAGGATGGTATAGTTTCTGAAGTTTCTCATCAGATACATGATACTGCTCCTTCAGATACTCCTTGATACACACCTCGAAAGTACGTGCATCTTTAGAATCAATCTGATTCATTTCATAGATAATATTATCAATGGCTGCATTACGCATTTCCTCCATATTCCATTCGTATTGCGGCATCACTTCACATAAGTTACCCAAGAATACGGCGTGAGAATAAATCAAGCCTTTTCTAAGATAAGGAAGAATCTTACAGATAGCCTTCAAACTTAAAGACGCATAATCACTTGGCAAAGATATCTCACAAAACTTCTTTGCTTCTTCATCATCCAATTGCAGACGATTCTTGCCAAACTCTGCAAGTTTCGTTTCATCTGTATAGAAGAACAATGCATGCCAAATATCATTGACTACATTCAAACGACTTTTACCCTCGGCTAGCGTATAGGTTTCGCAAAGAGAATCAATCCAATTATCTCCAAAGATATCTTTTAAAGCGGCAGTTACAGGACAACCAGAAACAGATGTATCCATAGGGTAATTGAAAAGATATGGCATTTCTGCATCAGAACTTTTTTTGTAAAAGCCATAATGTTTCTTTGGAGCCAATTTCTTTGCTATATCTTCAAAATCAAACTGTTTCTTTGATTTGCGGAAGAACAAAGGCATAATAAGTTCTCGCTCTTCTGCAGACAAAGGGCGTAAAGCTGAATCATTTGGTGTCTGAATTTTAATATTATTGATAAAAGAGAGCATTCTAAACTCCTCATACATAGGATGTGAAGAAGGACATTTCGTTTTGTTCTTCTCAAACACACATTTGCCCACTTGTCCCTTTTGTGACTTTAATGGTCGCTGATCAAAAATGGCTTTTTCTATTTGGCGTACTATCTCTGGACCAAGATTCTTATCTAACTTCTGCTTTTCACAAATAGCCTTAAACTCTGCCAGATAATGTTCATTTCGTGCAGTATAATGATTGCGAATTTTCTCTCCTTTATTATAGAGAGAATAGAAATAATCACCTAAATATTCATACCCATCATCATGCATCTCCTGAGTCAAGTTGCTAATACTTTCTTTTACTTTTCCTGTATCATCACCACTCTGATCTTTACGATTGCTCAAAAAGCCACGACGCTGAATCATGTGATAAAAAGCACGACCCAAAATATACCTATCAGTCATACTGTTGAAGTCTAGACACTCATGAAGACACTTATGTCTATAAGCGTATGGCGTCTTTTCTGATTCATCATCAGTACCTTGCCATTGCATAAACAAGTCGTTCTTAGGATACTCTTTTTTGAGTCTCCAAGCAGAAAGTTCAACCTTAGAAAGCGGTGGACACAAATGCGCATCACTTAAAATACGAAGCAGACGTATCTTACGTAATTTAATACGATAGTTTCTGACTCTTGCTGCCTTATGAGCCGTACGGTCAGCTGCTTTAGAAGACTCTATGCCTTTTTCTATTTTAACACCTTCCTGAAAGATGTTCACACCTTTATCCAGCAAATGATATTCATCCGCCTTCTTTTCTACAATAGCCCATCCAAGACTATTGGTACCAGTATCAATTCCTAGTATTTTAGTCATATCAGTATTATTTTATATACTTAATTATTAATTTTCTGTAAAATTACAATCTTTTTATTGGATAAACAAATATTTTGTATTATATTTGCAGCAGAAAATAAGATTTCCTACATCTTATCACAATAAGGCAGTAATTGCCGAAGGTGTAAAACCTATACTCCCGCCTCGGTGGGAGTTTTGTTTTTTATGTACCTCCCATTTTCTCCAGCAAGTTCATCCTTGCCTTATCAGCAATCTCTTTCGCCTCCAGATAGCACCCATCAATTTCTTCATAGGTGTATGCATTCCGAGCCTCAGCGATGCTTTCGGTTGCTACCTCTTCGAACATATCGAAGACAATTTGCTCATTATTTTTTTCCTTCATATCTAACACTATTAAGAATTAGTATTTCCTATTTTAAATATCATCAAATGCTGACATTTACACCGACATTCAACATTCACGAATCTACTATCGAATTGACTCTCTTCTCCCTTCCCAATGTCTCGGGAAATACATAGTGGCCATTACCTATTTCACGGGGATTAGACTCTATATGCTCGGCATACCATGCCCGTTTATACTCGGTGGTGATGATGCCGTAATCTCTGGCGGTAATAATGGAAGCGGCGAGAGATGCGCCATACAGTTCCTTGATGTCAATCATCTCCTCCAGCGTTATCTTCTCACGCTTCTTGGAGCCCAACTCTTCGATAAGCGCCAATTTAGGAAGAAGGAAGAAACTGGCAAAGAGATCACAACGCTTCTCCAGCCTCAGCGGACTATCTTCCGGGAAGAGGAGAAGCAGATGAGCCAGTTCATGAACTGCCGTGAAACGAAGTTTCTCTACGCTACTCTTTTCCGGATTAAAATCGAGAATCATCAGCGGATGCTTCTTATCTGCCCAGGTGCTCATTCCGAAGACATACTCTGGAAGATTAGCAGCAAGTATCATGATACCTTTTCTTTCCAAGAGTCTCAGGATACTGGCGATGGGACCATCACCGCAATGCCACTTTTCACGAAGAAGGTCGGCAGCATGGATGGCATCTTCCTGCGTTGATATCCCGGTGCCTTTTATCGGATTCTTGAACCGGGTAGGAAATCCCGCTTCTTTCTCCTTCGTAAGATACTGCTCTGCCCAAAACGAGAGTTTTGCTTCAAGGGCTTGCAACTCGTCTTCGGACAACTTGCCATTGGAGGTGGTGCGGAGCATCGGCATGTCTATTTTGAGATTGGTTCCTTCGAAATATTCCTCGCTGATATTGAGGGCTTTGGCTATGGCTTGCAGAGCATCACGCTTAGGGCGCATGATGCCTTTCTCATATCGGGAGATGCTCTGCTTGGTGATGGCTCCGTTGGTTCGCTCTACGAGTTTATCCATGCTGAGCCCCATCATCTGTCGCGCTTCCCGCAATCTTATAGAAAATGATTCATTAATCATAATTGTCAGCTTTTTAATTTGTTGACAAATATAAGAAAAAGAATTGATTTTGTAACTAAGTATTTATAAGATTTAACATAAAAAAGCAGGCAAATGATAAAATAACAAGAAGAATTTAGGCAAAATCAGGTTTACACATTATTATAATAGAAAACACCTTGACCATACAAAACATACAGCCAAGGTGTTATACATATATTCATTCTCAATCTTAGTTGCTATAAGCACTCTCACCATGCTCGTAGATGTCGAGGCCTTCCTCCTCTACTCGCTTGTCAACACGTACACCTACACTCTTATCTACTACCTTGAAGATAATATAGGTAACTACTACGCTGTAGATGATGCTTACCACGGTGGCTACAACCTGAACCCAAAGCTGATGCCAGTCGCCATAAAGGGCACCCTGTACACCTTCGGCTCCTGTTACATACTGAGTGGCGAAGACACCGGTGAGGATAGATCCCAGAATACCACCCATACCATGAACACCAAAGGCATCAAGGGCATCATCATACTTAAACTTCTCCTTTACTACCGCTACCATGAAGAAGCAGACGATGGTGGAAATGATACCGATGCAGAAAGCTCCGAAAATATCGGTACTGCCGGCTGCAGGAGTGATGGCTACCAGTCCGGCTACAGCACCGGTACAAGCACCTACTGTGGTTGGCTTCTTGTTTACAATCCAGTCGATGAGCATCCAGGTGGTGGCTGCTGCAGCTGTGGCGATATGAGTTACGAGGAAGGCGTTGGCTGCCAGACCATCAGCTGCCAATCCGCTACCGGCATTGAAACCGAACCATCCCAACCAGAGGAATGACATACCCATGAACACGAAGGTGATGTTGTGAGGTGTGATAGGATGACCTGCACGGTAATCATCTCGCTTGCCTACACAGAGTGCCATGACCAGAGCGGCTACACCGGCATTGATATGAACCACGGTACCACCCGCAAAGTCGATGGCTCCCATCTCCTGCAGGAAACCGCCTCCCCATACCCAGTGGGCCATTGGAAGATAAGCGATGATAACCCAAAGGATGGTGAAAAGTACATATCCGCTGAACTTCACACGCTCGGCAAAAGCACCGAGAATCAAGGCTGGAGTAATGAGGGCGAACATGCACTGGAACATTGCAAAGGTGAGTTCCGGAATGCCTGTTGGCATGATGGCATCCAAGCCAATGCCGTGAAGGAAACATTTATCGAAACCACCGATGACGCAAGCCAGAGGATTGCCCGAATCGGCATATTCTGTAGAGAATGCCCAGGAATAACCGAAGGCTACCCATATCAGACTGACTACTGCCACGATGAAAACCGTCTGCATCAGGATGCTGAGAATATTCTTCTGGCGCACCAAACCACCATAAAAAAGTGCTATACCCGGGATTGACATCAAAAGCACCAAGATGGTTGCCATGATCATCCACGCTGTGTTACCCGTATCAAGTGTAGTTAATAATAAACTGCTCATACTTATATCTTATAGTTAAATTAGAATACTAAATAATATTTATTAAAGATAAGTAAGAATGCCTAATTCAACATTCAACACTTAACATTCAACATTTTAAATTATTCCTCTTTCTCAGCGTTATACAATGCAATGTCGCCTCGCTCGCCGGTTCTGATTCTAACGGTATCGAGTACAGGAATCACGAAGATTCTGCCGTCTCCGACTTCACCGGTCTGTGCAGCGCCCTGGATGGCGGCGATGGTAGGCTCCACATTCTTGTCACGAACCACAATGTTCAGGAGCACACGCTCGATGCTGCTGGTATCATACATCACACCACGGTAAATGCGAGCCTGGCGCATTTTACCCTCACCTCTTACATTATAATAAGAGAACCACTCGATGTCTGCTGCTAAAAGTGCCTTCTTGACATCCTCGAATCTAGACTTGCGGATAATAGCCTCAATCTTCTTCATAATCCTTTAATAATTAATAATGTGTTAATACTTCTATTGATTGTCTCTTTTCGAAAACGGACCTTCACTGGTTTGCTATTCAAATCAAGCCTTTCTTTTACATTATGTTCGTTTTCGGCTGCAAAATTAATACATTTTGTCAGCATTTTAAAGCAAATAAAAGCATTTCGTTTCTGCTTTTTATCGAATATTTTAAATTTATCGAGGCTTATCACATTCTCCTTACAATTTGTAAGGCAGAAAGCATTTTTATGATACAAATTGTAAGACAGCGAAAAATAATCAAGATTTCTGCATTTATTTTCTTGCATATCTCAACAAATCGTCGTACCTTTGCAACCGAAATCAAACAAATAGTCATCGAAATATTCGAAAGACTAGCAAAAAGTCAAATCTCAAAAGAGATAAGACGTGAGAGATAAAAGAAGAGTATTCAAACATAAAGAACAACGCAGATGAAAGAAACAGTTCATTTTACAAAGATGCAGGGAGCGGGTAATGATTATATATATGTAGATACCCAACAATACGACATCCCTGACCCAGAGAAGGCGGCCATTGCCTGGAGTGCTTATCACACGGGCATAGGAAGCGACGGACTGGTTCTCATCGGAAAGCCGCAAGACAGCAGAAGAGCAGATTATTCGATGCGTATCTTCAACGCCGATGGTTCAGAAGCGATGATGTGCGGCAATGCAAGCCGATGCATCGGTAAGTATCTTTACGAAAAAGGATTGACCCGAAAGGACACTGTCCGACTGGAAACGCTTTCGGGTATCAAGATATTGAAACTTCATCTTCAGGATAATAAAGAAGTTGTGGAATCGGTAACAGTAGACATGCTGGAACCCAAACTTGAAAATCCCGAGCAATTCATAGGCCCTTCGGTGCTCGAAGCTGACGGCAGAAAATTTGAAGGCACCTATGTTTGCATGGGTAATCCGCATTTCGTTACCTTCGTGGATGACATCGACACCATCGACATCGCCCACTATGGTAAAATCCTGGAAAGAGACAAGGCATTTCCCCAGAGATGCAACATAGAATTTGCACAAGTAACTGACACAGACGCCATAAGGACACGAGTTTGGGAAAGGGGAAGCGGAATAACAATGGCTTGCGGAACAGGAGCCTGTGCCACAGCCGTAGCCGCAGCCCTTACCAAGCGTACTGGCAGAAAAAGCAGTATCGTGATGGATGGCGGAACGCTGGAAATAGAATATAGCGAGGCTGATGATCATGTTTACATGACGGGGCCTGCAGCATTCGCCTTTGAAGGAGAAATCCAGTTGGAGTGTTAATATAGGGAGTGTTGAATGTGGAATGTTGAATGTTGAATTTAGCTGCACCCACAAAGTCTCTGGAGTGTTGAATGTGGAATGTTGAATGTTGAATTTAACTGCACCCACCAAGTCAACATTCAACATTCAACACTCAACATTAAAATAAAGAGAACGCAAACTTAAATAACAAATGGTCGATAATGACCACAAATAAAAGGAGAAACAAAATATGGCATTAGTTAATGAACATTTCCTGAAGTTGGCCAACAACTACTTGTTTGCCGACATCGCAAAGAAGGTGAACGCCTACAAGATTGCACATCCAAAGCAGCGTGTAATCAGTCTGGGCATCGGTGACGTAACCCAGCCTCTCTGCCCTGCCGTCATCAAGGCGATGCACAAGGCTGTAGACGAGATGGCTGAGCAGGCTTCTTTCAGAGGCTATGGTCCGGAGCGAGGCTACGACTTCCTCCGAGAGGCTATCATCAAGAACGACTTTCTGCCACGTGGCATTCATCTCGACGCCAACGAGGTATTCGTAAACGATGGAGCCAAGAGCGATACGGGAAATATCCAGGAGATTTTGAGATGGGATAACAACATCGGCGTTACCGACCCGATTTATCCGGTTTATATAGACTCTAACGTGATGATAGGTAGAGCGGGAATCTTCGAGAACGGCAAGTGGAGTAACGTAACCTACATGCCTTGCGATGAGAGCGATGACTTCATCCCTCAGATTCCAGACCACCGTGTGGATATGATTTATCTCTGTTATCCAAATAACCCAACGGGTACGGTCATTTCGAAGGAAGAACTCAGAAAATGGGTAAACTATGCTATCAAGAACGAGAGCATCATCCTCTATGATGCAGCCTACGAGGCATATATCACCGACCCATCAATCCCTCATTCTATCTACGAGATTCGTGGAGCCAGAAAGGTAGCGATAGAATTCCACAGTTATTCGAAGACTGCCGGATTCACCGGTGTGCGTTGTGGTTACACCATCGTTCCTAAGGAGTTGAAGGCAAAGACATTGGCAGGTGAGGAAGTGGCATTGAATCCTATCTGGGACCGCCGCCAGTGCACCAAGTTTAATGGTACAAGCTATATCAGCCAGCGTGCTGCCGAAGCCATCTACACCCCAGAGGGTAAGGAACAGGTGAAGGCAACCATCAACTACTATATGGAGAATGCCCACTTCATGAGAGCAGAACTCCAGAAACTCGGCTTGAGAGTATATGGCGGCGAGAATGCACCTTATCTCTGGGTGAAGACGCCAAACAATACACCTAGCTGGAAATTCTTCGAAGAGATGCTTTATGGTGCCAGCGTAGTCTGCACTCCAGGTGTCGGCTTCGGTCCATCGGGCGAAGGCTACATCCGACTCACCGCCTTCGGCGAGCATGAGGACTGCAAGGAAGCCATGGAGAGAATTGCCAAGTGGCTGGGAAAATAAACGTTCCAACAGATTATAAAAACATTGAAAATCAGAAATTTTAAATTATATAAGGTATGAGCAACTTAAGATTTGAAGCTGTTTCAGAGGCTTCCAAGAGAAAGCCTGTTGAGGTAACCGCTCCTAGCGAGCGACCAAGTGAATTCTTCGGAAAGAAGGTATTCAACCGACAGAAGATGTACAAGTATCTCCCTGCAGATGTCTATGAGAAACTGGTAGACGTCATCGACAACGGAGCACGTCTCGACCGTAACATCGCCAACGCCGTAGCCAAAGGCATCAAGCAGTGGGCTGACGAGAATGGCGTAACCCACTACACTCACTGGTTCCAGCCATTGACAGAAGGTACTGCCGAGAAGCACGATGCCTTCATCGAGCATGATGGCAAGGGTGGTATGATCGAGGAATTTTCAGGCAAGTTGCTCGTTCAGCAGGAGCCTGATGCATCATCTTTCCCATCTGGCGGTATCCGCTCTACCTTCGAGGCTCGCGGTTATTCTGCATGGGATCCAACATCGCCTGTATTCATCATCGACGATACACTCTGTATCCCTACTGTCTTCATCTCTTATACAGGTGAGGCTCTCGACTATAAAGCTCCATTGCTCCGTTCATTGCACGCTGTAAACGTAGCAGCTACAGAGGTTTGCCACTACTTCAACCCAGATGTCAAGAAAGTTATTTCCAATCTAGGTTGGGAGCAGGAGTACTTCCTGGTAGATGAAAGCTTGTATGCTGCACGTCCTGACCTGATGCTGACAGGCCGCACACTGATGGGTCACGATTCTGCAAAGAACCAGCAGATGGACGACCACTACTTCGGCGCTATTCCTGAGCGTGTTCAGGCATTCATGAAGGATTTGGAAATCCAGGCTCTTGAACTCGGTATTCCTTGCAAGACCCGTCATAACGAGGTAGCACCAAACCAGTTTGAGTTGGCACCTATCTTCGAGGAGACCAACCTTGCCGTTGACCACAACATGCTCTTGATGAGCTTGATGAAGAAGGTAGCTCGCCATCACGGTTTCCGCGTACTTCTCCATGAGAAGCCATTCGCAGGCATCAACGGTTCAGGTAAGCACAACAACTGGAGTCTCGCTACAGATACCGGCATCCTGCTTCATGGTCCTGGCAAGACACCAGAGGACAACCTCCGTTTCGTAGTCTTCATCACAGAGACTTTGATGGGTGTATACAAGCACAACGGTTTGCTCAAGGCATCTATCATGAGCGCTACCAATGCGCATCGTCTGGGCGCCAACGAGGCACCTCCAGCAATCATCTCTTCATTCCTCGGCAAGCAGCTGACCGACCTTCTCGAGCACATTGAGAAAGCCGACAAGAAGGATCTCTTCACCGTAGCTGGCAAGCAGGGCATGAAGTTGGATATCCCTGAGATTCCAGAGTTGATGATTGATAACACCGACCGTAACCGTACATCACCATTCGCCTTCACCGGTAACCGTTTCGAATTCCGTGCCGTAGGTTCTGAGGCTAACTGTGCATCAGCAATGATTGTATTGAACACAGCCGTAGCCGAGGCTTTGACCGACTTCAAGAAGCGTGTGGATGAGTTGATTGCCAAGGGTGAGGATAAGACATCTGCCATCATCGATATCGTTCGTCAGGATTTGAAGACCTGCAAGCCTATCCGTTTCGACGGCAATGGTTACTCAGATGAGTGGGTAGAGGAAGCTGCCAAGCGTGGTTTGGACTGCGAGAAGAGCTGTCCTAAGATTTTCGAGCGTTATCTCGACCCTGCATCTATCAAGATGTTCGAGGATATGGGCGTCATGAAGAAGAACGAGTTGGAAGCTCGTAACGAGGTGAAATGGGAGACCTACACCAAGAAGATTCAGATTGAGGCTCGTGTAATGGGCGACTTGAGCATGAACCACATCATCCCTGTGGCTACTCACTATCAGAGCCAGTTGGCTAAGAATGTGGAGAATATGATTGATATCTTCGGCGACGAGGAAGGCAAGAAGTTGACAGCCCGCAACATCAATATCATCAAGAAGATTGCCGAGCGCACACAGATCATCGAGACAGGTGTTGAGGAGTTGGTTAATGCCCGCAAGGTTGCCAACAAGATTGAGAACGAGCACGATAAGGCGATAGCTTATCATGACACGGTAGCTCCAAAGATGGAGGAAATCCGTTACCAGATTGATAAGTTGGAGTTGACTGTAGCCGATGAGCTCTGGACCTTGCCTAAGTATCGTGAACTCCTGTTCATCCGCTAATCAGCAATGTCTTCCAACATAAGACATATTTCTGACAAATAAAAAAACAAAGCTCTAACAAGAGCTACTCTTCATCAGATATAACAATTGAACGATCAATCTATTTCTTTTATTGGTTGTTTAAGTTTGCGCGGAGTGTGGTTGTGAAATCACGCTCCGCTTTTTTATATCTATATATCAATAAATTACATAACCATCAAACAGATAACAATTTGCGATTCTCGCCCAAAGTTACAACAGACCGGTCTAATGTACTTTATTGCAAATAACAACCTCATTTTGTCCCTATTCTTAAAATCTACTATAAATCTCGTATTTTTCACCAAGAAAATTTGGTCATTTCAATAAGTTTTCTTACTTTTGCAATTGTCCTCACGCTGTAACACCATTTTCCGGTGGGCAGGCAAGAGGACATACATACAACAGGCGTCATCTGACGCTTTGGTTTTGACGTGTTAGAACTTCGCAAACTCTCAACTTCTTGTCAAAAACAAAGTAACGACGACGCCTCATGGGGTGTATTATATACAGCCCTCATTAGCTTCGAACGCTTTCAGTTGTTCGCAGCAATGAGGGTAGTAGTTTTATGTTATGTATAATTTTTAATAAATATAATTTTATGAATGTAAAGGACATCTTTAGCCGTGTTTGTATCGGTCTCTCCTGCATATTTTTAACCAGTTGCGGGAGTTATTATTATTGTACTCTAAATTCCAGAGGCTGTTCACCATCAGGGAAAACATATTTTTTGACATCTCCTGATTCGACATTAAATGCAACCTTAGAATTTCAAGAGTATGCAGGTATATTAAAAGGATACTTGGCAGAATTGGGGTATTCTGAGACTTCTTCTCAGGATGCACTTTTGCGTATAGAGTTAAAATATAGTATGGGAGAAGCTTTTCTTAATAATAGCACAACGACTGAAAGCACATATAGCCATACCTATGGCAATACGAATATTAAATCAAATACTAAGGCCGATGCCAACATAAAGACCAAAGTCAATGCTAATAATAACAAATTGAGTGTAAACACTAAAGGCTATGGAGAGTCTAAAACAAACACAAAGATAGGGCAAGCAAATAATGCTCTTAGTTTTACTACATACGAAACTCAAAATACATATAAAATTCCATTGTTAGTTTCTATTAAGTCCTTCAATAACAAATCAAATAACCCTATCTGGGAGGTTGTTATTAAAGATGATTTGAAGAGAGAAACACAGATGCAATCTGTTATGCCTTGGTTGTTATTAGGTGCAAAAGAATATATTGGGAAAAGCTCAAACGGAGAACAAACCGTTAAAATTGACAACAAGAAGGAAGTAAAGGAAAAATACAAATTGGTTTGGCCCTATTGAATTATCTCCCAGTGCTCATAAAATAATGTTGGCAAATTTAATCGTTACACCTGCATTATTTTACGAGCACTAAGTTGCTTTATATTGGTTGGTATACAAAAAGAGAAAAATTGTATGAAATCACAGGAACAGATGAATGTTAGTCCTAACTACATGACATATAATGGGAATCACTTATTTCATTTCACATCTTTTTCATCTTCTATTAGGATTATCTCATCAAATTGTCTTATTTTTGGAGACTTTAAAAACATGAATGACATATCTGAGTCTCGTAGAGAAATCTTTGACAAAACTGCAATAGCAGAGCTAAATAAATACAAATCATTGAGTTTTACGTTAGACAATTGTGGTAAAAGAGGTTTTGAGATAGATTCTCTTTGGGGATATTACGCAGAGAAAGGGAACGGTGTATGTCTCGTTTTTAATAAGAAAAAGTTAATTTCTCAATTCAGATTAATAGATGGATTTAAGCGATGTGGAAAGATTAGATATATAAAGAATTTCTCAAACGCTTTCTTTCCTCAAGAAGGTGATATCGCAATTCAAAAGCAAATAGAGCAGAACTGCAACGGGATATTTTTTACAAAATCCAAAGATTGGCGTAACGAGAATGAATATAGACTTTTGATTCGGACTGAGTTTGATCACAAAACCTTATTACATTTTGGGGACGCATTAGTCGCAATTATAATTTGCATGCCTTTAGAAAACATTATTGAAAATTCTTGTGAATATAAGATTTTAAAGGGTATAACACCCCTTCCTATATTACATTATCAAACCAGATTGGGAGACAAAACATTGACCGAAATTGGCGGCCCCACACTATGGCCGTTATTAGGCGTAGATATGCATGTAGATGTATAGGTTATCCTTTGGTATAACATTAATTTTTAGTAAAGGATTAGAATATGAGTCTACTTAAAAAGTCAGAGCACTATAAATCTCATACAGAATAGTTCTTCTTATGCTTTTAAGTTTTAAACTGTAAGCATTTTGAGGTACACCTCTATTTTTGATGGCATTTTTTCAAGGTGTCTCGAATATGATTATTCAAAGCTTTTCAACCATACAGGTCAAAAAACTTAGCAGCGTGTTTTATAAATACTTACAAACTTCTTCAATAATAGATATAAATATTTATAACAAACGCTACTAGTTTCATTCAGACTACAGTACCCATTCTTTAATACCCATTAAGATTCTTTTGACACTTCTCTACAAACCCCTGCTTACACAAATCAGCAATGAGTCGGTAAAGCGTACGAGTTCCAATCTTCAAGGCTTTTGACTGTTCCTCTATCTTCGTCGTAGGAAAGTGCTACATCTAGACATACACTATTTCAATAAAGAGACGCATTTTTTTATCTTTCGAATGCCAGAGCCTAAATCTTCAACCCAACCTAATTCCCGGAGCAACTTTACCAAAAGAGTTTTTTGGGTACACTTTATACAGTCAAAATACCCCACCATTATGGATCTAAGCAGATGGTCACATCTACAGAATTACTAATCTTATCTGTACATTCCTTAAATTCAGTTTTCACACTCTCACCATCCAGAATATTTTTTAAGTTTGCGCGGAGTGTGGTTGTGAAATCACGCTCCGCTTTTTTATTTATCTAAACCAGGCTACCTAGAATGCAATAATCGTTGCAGAATAAATATTTGCATTTATGCTTGGCTAATTCAGATTTTCTTCGTACCTTAGCAGCGCAAAACGTAAAGTGCGTAAGAATATGGCAAAAATAGTAAATAAATATCCTGTAGGAATTCAGACCTTTGAAGATATCCGCGAGAAAGGTTATCTCTATATAGATAAGACCAAATACATCGTGGATTTTAGAGAAAAAGGGATGAAATATGTTTTTCTGAGTCGCCCAAGACGATTCGGCAAATCGCTTTTTGCCTCTACCCTCCAAGCCTATTTCGAGGGAAGAAAGGAACTTTTCGAAGGATTAGCCATTGCAGATTATGAAAAGGATTGGGTGAAGCATCCTGTATTTCATTTCGACTTGAGCGGTGCCAAGCACATGAGCATAGAGCAACTGGAAAGATATCTGGCTGATATGCTTGAAGAGCAGGAGACTATCTGGGGGTATAAGACTCATCAGGTGGATGCAAACCTCCGCCTAAAAGACCTAGTGAAGAAAGCTTACGAGAAGACGGGCGAAAAGGCTGTAGTCATCATCGATGAATACGATGCCCCTTTGCTGGACGTAGTGCATGAAAAAGAGAACCTGCAGCCGCTTCGTCGCATCATGCAGAACTTCTACAGTCCTCTGAAGATGCTCGACCCATATCTGGAGTTCACTTTCATCACGGGTATCACCAAGTTCTCGCAGCTCAGCATTTTCAGCGAACTCAACAACCTCGACAATATCAGTCTGTTCGACCAGTACTCAGCCATCTGCGGCATCAGCAAAACCGAGCTTACCACGCAGATGAAACCGGACATTGAAGCTATGGGTGAAGCACTGAATATGACGTATGAGGAGTGCCTGAAAGAGCTGACGCAATTCTATGATGGTTATCATTTCAGTGAGAAATCAGAAGATATCTTTAATCCTTTCAGTCTGGTAAAGGCACTGAATGCAGGAAAGATTGCTCCTTACTGGTTTGGTTCCGGCACGCCGTCCTTCCTCTTGAAACTCTTGGATAAGTATCATGTCAATCTTTCTACATTGGAAAGTCAGGAGGCGGTATTGAGTTCCTTCGACCAATCTACAGAAGAAATGACAGATGCCTTGCCATTGCTTTACCAGAGTGGCTATCTGACCATCAAGAAATATGAGCCGATGTTTCAGGAATATACCCTGGGCATCCCAAACAAAGAGGTACGCGACGGACTGCTCAATTCATTGATTCCCCATTATGTGAATCCTCACCGTTCTGACAACAATGCCTTCCTTTTGGGGTTCTGCAAGGCGGTTTACCGGAATGATATCGAGGCGGCACTGGAACACATGCGCACCTATATGGCTACGATACCATACGATCTGGAGAATCACAGCGAGAAGCATTATCAGACTATCTTCTATCTGATGTTCAGTTTCCTCAACATCTATATCCGTACAGAAGTGAAGAGCGCCATTGGCAGGGCTGATGCTGTAATGCACATGCCAGATACGATATACGTCTTCGAACTGAAGGTAGATAAGAGTGCAGAAGAAGCTTTGGCTCAGATAGACGAAAAAGGCTACATGTTGCCTTATCATTCTGAAGGTAAGCGACTGGTTAAAATCGGTATCAGCTTCGACAGTACCCAGAGAACTATCAGAGATTGGAAAATCAAGGAAGAATAAAGAGTGCGTACCACATTACTACTGTCGCCGAGGAGGGCTGAAGCTGAACATTAACGTTTCACTCTTTTTATAAGCAGCGCATGCTAAAGGATATAAAGAAATATGTATCAATGGGTTATATAGGATTTAAAAGATTCATAAAACGCTATTTTTACCCTATTTTCAGTGTTCAGAGTTCAGTATTCAGCCTGATGTTCAACCTCATAAGACATAAAGTAAGCAAGTACTTTCAATCTTAAGTTACCGAATGGTGAACAGCGGGGTGAACACTTGCCCAAAGTATTCACCTTTTCGGCTTCGGGGTGAACCCTAGTAAAAAGAACTTTGTATATACAGCGCATGCTAGAAATATAAGAGTCTAGATTATAATGGGTTATGGGGTATATTTAACACATTATTAACGCTAAAGGTTGGCATCGGGGTTCACCCTTCACCGACTTCATTGCCAAGTGTTCACCCTCACTCTTATTTAGAGAACGTTGCGAACAACAGCAAGCCCCAGCAGAATACCGCCCCCGACCTGCCCTTCTAGGGGTGGGTAGGGTAAGTCTGGCGTAAACAAGATAGTTACGATAGCTAAGTATCATGGTTACGATGGCTAAGTATCATACTTATGGAGCATAACCCTATCAGTGATAATCGGTGAGTATCGGTGAGCAACAGTGAGCATCGGTGAGTTGGGAAAGAGAAATGTTGTATCTTTGCATTGTGATTCAGAAAGAGTCTCTCACAGATTTGCACAGATACTCTCGTTGCAAGCAACGGTCTTATACACATCAAGTCTCACTGTAAAGAAAATCTGTGAAAATCTGTGTTATCTGTGGGAAAATCAAACATTCAACATTAATCATTAATAAAAATGAAAAAGGAAACAATTCAGAAAGTAATCAATTTCGTCATCACTGCCGTCCTCAGCTCCTTCTGTGTGCAGAGCTGCAAGTGATAGCGTTTGAACACAAATTACACGAATCGAACGAATCAATCTGTTCAATGGCCATTTTCGTGTCATTCCTGCCGACACTCGCACTCCAGCCCAGAAGGAATCTCTGGAAGACCTCCTCTACAGTCTCGCCCTCGACTATCCCGATGTCGAGATTCTAGGCCATCGTGACCTCCCCTGGATTCGCAAGAGTATGCAGAAAGGCTCAACATTTTATAGGAACATTACAATACTTCTAATTCATTTCTCTTCATAATGAGGGGATAACGTTCTGGATGTTTCAAACTATCAATTTCCAAATCCACATCAAGTTTGGGCCATTCTATAGCATTTTTACCACTCATTCTTACCTCAAGGGCATCAGAGATGCATGCATGTTTCATCCAAGGTATCCTATTATAAGATATAAAATAATCATTACCTTTTACAGAAAGCATAATGCCCTTATCATTAATCATCAAGACGCTTACCTGTGTGTCTTGCGAATTTGATTTTAAAATCGTCTCCATTTTCTTTAAGTATTTTTTCGATGAAACTTAATTCTTTACTACTAAAGCCAAAATTTTCTGCTAACTCAATATCTGGTTCCAACCAGTACTTAGCCTCATTTTCCGCTTTTACGACATGAATGTGCATTCGTAATTCCTCATTGGAGTAAATCTTAAACACAAAACCATTTATTTCTTTAAACTTTGGACTCATAATTATCTTTCTTTTAAGATATTCTCACTTCCGTCAGCAAAGATAAACAAATAATCTGATAGTACAACCATTTGTTAAGATATTTAAACCTTTTTATATGGCAGGCACCCTCTGCTATATGCTGCTCATCAGAATCTGACTACACACATTTCTCCATCAACACAAAGGTGATGAAGCCCAGGAGAAGGGCATAGGTGGCTTGCTTCTGAAAGCCATGGGCATGGGTTTCAGGAATCATCTCATCGCTCGTTACATAAAGCATGGCGCCACCGGCAAAGCCCAACATCACGGGGAGGAAGGTGGAAGAGGCTGAACCCAAACCGAAACCCAACAGAATGCCTATCACTTCGAGCAGGGCGATGAAGATGGAAATGAAAAAGGTGCGGACTGCTGTAACACCAGCCATCATCAAAGGAGCAATAATCACCATACCCTCAGGGATGTTCTGCAGGGCGATGCCGAAGGAAACGCCCCACTCCGTTGCTCCCTCTGCCGAACAGACACTCACTCCAGCAGCCATGCCTTCGGGCAGTTTATGCAGGGCTATCGCCATCACGAAAAGCATCACATGGCTGAGTCGGGCATTGTTGCGATGCTCCTCGGGGTCGAGTCCCGTGATGTGATGAAGATGGGGAGTTACCAGATCTAGCACATTCAGGAACAGGGCGCCTGCCATCACGCCGATTACTACCAGCCACCAAAGACTGGTCTGTTCGAAGGCTGGCACTATCAGTCCCAACGTGGAAGCTGCCAGCATGATTCCTGCACAAAATCCCAATACGGCGTCGTTCCATTTGTGAGGCAACTCCTTGACGAAGAATCCCAAAATGGCACCGATAATCGTGGCACCGCAAAGCCCGGCAGCACTAATCAATACGTTTGTCATAATCAATATAATATATCGAAGTTATCCAGTTAAACACATGAAGATGCAGATACATCATAGAAGAAAAAAGCATGGACAACCCTCACAGTCATCCATGCCCATCTATTTCGTATCTGATCTATTCAGTTATTACTAATTATGTTTTGTTATGGTGAAATTGGTGTTTTCCAATTTCATATCATCATTCCTATTTCAACTTCTTATAACCATAAGCTGCGTTATTGCCCAACTGCTCTTCGATGCGGATAAGCTGGTTGTACTTAGCCATACGGTCGGTACGGCTCATAGAACCCGTCTTAATCTGACCAGAGTTTGTTGCTACGGCAATATCAGCAATTGTTGTATCCTCGGTTTCACCAGAACGATGGGAAGTAACGGTGGTGTAACCATGACGGTGAGCCATCTCGATAGCATCCAGTGTCTCGGTAAGAGAACCAATCTGGTTCACCTTGATGAGGATAGAGTTGGCAGCACCCATCTTGATACCCTTCTCCAGGAACTTCACGTTGGTAACAAAGAGGTCGTCACCTACCAACTGACAACGATCGCCAATGGCAGCAGTCAACTTTACCCAGTTGTCCCAATCGTTCTCGTCAAGACCATCCTCGATAGAATCGATAGGATATTTGGTAATCAGTTCTTCCAGGAACTTGATCTGCTCAGCAGCAGTCAGTTTTTTACCATTAGGATCCTTCTTCTTACCATCCTTCAACTGGCGATAATCGTAGAACCACTCACCATTCTCCTGAACGGCAAACTCGCTGGCAGCACAGTCCATGGCAATCTTCACATCCTTTCCTGGCTCATAACCGGCATCCTTGATAGCCTGGCAGATGCTGTCGAGCGCATCCTCAATACCATCGAGTGCGGGAGCAAAACCGCCCTCATCACCTACGGCAGTAGAAAGACCGCGGCTCTTCAGGAGCTTAGCCAAAGCATGGAACACCTCAGCACCCATACGGATAGCCTCCTTCTCGGAAGGAGCACCCACAGGACGGATCATAAATTCCTGGAAGGCGATAGGCGCATCAGAGTGAGCACCACCATTGATGATGTTCATCATAGGAACAGGAAGAGTGTAAGTATTGCAACCGCCGATATAGCGATACAATGGGATGTGGAGATACTCAGCAGCAGCATGAGCCACAGCCAAAGAAACACCGAGGATGGCATTGGCACCCAGATTAGACTTGGTCTTGGTACCGTCGAGTTCCAACATCTTATAATCGATGGCACGCTGCTCCAAGGCAGAGAAGCCAACCAAAGCAGGAGCAATTACCTGATTCACGTTTTCTACTGCCTTCAAGACGCCCTTGCCGCCATAGCGGTTCTTGTCGCCATCACGAAGTTCCAGCGCCTCGTTCTCACCAGTAGATGCACCAGAAGGAACCGATGCACGACCAACGACACCTGACTTCAAAGAAACTTCAACCTCTACTGTAGGATTGCCACGAGAATCCAAGATTTCTCTTGCATGAACATTTTCGATAATCATAATACTATAATACTTTTAATTACGTTAAACATTTTTTCCGAGTGCAAATTTAGGTATTATCTGACAAATCTCCAAATTTCGGGCATCATCAAAAGTAGGTATTCGCCCGAAAATACCTACATATAGGTAAGGAGAGGCATGGAAATTTGAGATGCTACCAAATTGTCATTTTATTTTAATTTTATCAATCAGTCCTTCGAAATCCTCCTTTTGCATAGCACCCATCTGCACAGATGGTTTGCCTTTCACGGGGATGAAGAGGAAGGTAGGGATGCTGCTGATACCGAAAACAGAAGCAAGTTCGGACTCCTGGTCGATATCCACCTTATAGAAATCTATCTTGCCGGCATATTTCCCGGCGAGAGATTCCACTACGGGAGCCATCATCTTGCAAGGACCACACCAGGTGGTATAGAAATCGATGACGGCAGGACGGGAACCGGCGAATACCCATTCATCCGGATGAGCCTCGTAATCCATAATCTTTTTTCTGAAATCAGATGTGGTGAGATATTGCACCTTGGCAGTTTCAGTTTTCTCAGACTTCTCTTCAGCCGTTTGAGAAGAAACAGCAGGTGCTTTCCTGTTCTGTGAACAAGAAACAAGAAATGGTAGAAATAAAACAACTGCTAATATAATTTTCTTCATAGTTTTTCATTGTTTTAATTTGAGAAGGTATGCCATTAGTCTATAACACACCCTCTTATTACAATTAATCACTAATAAATAATCATTACTCCTAATCCTTCAAAGAATAAGTAACGGTAGTAACAACCCTTACCTTTTTAATATATGGGGTATTGGAATCGCGGTCTTCGATAGAGAACTGGCCCTGGTCGGCATTCATAATCTTGTCTATCTTACTCTTGCTGTTCTCAGCAAACTGGGCAGCAGTCTGCTCAGCATTTTCTATCGCCTCCTGCATCATCTTAGGTTTCATCTGACGGAAGGCAACATACTCATACTTCACCGGATTCTCGTAACCACCATCCACAATAGCAACCCCCTTCTGAAGCAGATTACCCTGACGGGCAATGATACTGCGAACCAGTTTCACATTCTTCGATGTAACCGTGATGATGGAAGTAATGTTATAACGATACCCCTGGCGGTTTTCGCCATACCGTTCAGCATTGAGGTCGATGACCACAGGCGCATTCACGTTGATTTCATTAGTCTTAACACCATTCTCCACCAGGAAGTTTCTGATGGTTCTCGTGGTGGCATTGATTTTTTGATAGAGTTCAGGCAGGTCATTGCCTATTTCCTTGGAAACGATAGGCCACGTCACCTTATCAGCCTCCACCTCCTTTTCGGCAAGGCCTTTCACTACAACCTTTCGATCATTACTAATCACACTTTCAAGTCCCGACTTGATACAAAATCCAAGCATGATGATGCCGATGGTTAAAATCACGGCTTGCTTAATACCAGAATTGATGTTCATAATTAGTCCTCCATTATTAAGTTGTTAAAATTGAGTTTCCATTCTATCTCAGATTGAATTGCAATTTGAGTTTTCAAAGATACAATAAAAATATAGAAAAACGACACTTTATAATGATAAAATATGCTAAAACTGCCCATATCAACCCATAAGCACCATTTTTTCTGCCAAAAAGCTTGCATATATTACCAAAAAAAACTACCTTTGCCCAAAAACAATAAAATGGATTACAACATGATTGGGACCGCATGGTCGTTACTGCCTCCTATCGTCGCCATCGCTCTGGCGCTGAAGACGAAAGAGGTCTATTCTTCTCTTTTTATCGGTATCATACTGGGTGCCGTTCAATATTGCATTTCGATGGGAACAGGTTTCGACGGATTCCTCGTTCACCTGACAAACCACACTGTAGGTGAAGGCGATGATGCCAAGGCATACGGTTTGATACATTGCCTTTCCGACCCATGGAACGTGGGCATTCTGGTATTCCTGGTGGTATTAGGCAGCATCGTTTCATTGATGAACAAGGCGGGTGGTTCGGCTGCTTTCGGCCGTTGGGCTTCCAAGCACGTACACTCGAAGGTTGGCGTACAGATTGCTACCATCCTGCTCGGCATTCTGATATTCATCGATGATTACTTCAACTGCCTTACCGTGGGTTCGGTAATGCGTCCTATCGCTGTGCGCAACGGTGTTACCAAGGAGAAGCTGGCTTATCTCATCGATTCTACAGCCGCTCCGGTCTGCATCATCTCCCCTATCTCGAGTTGGGCAGCTGCAGTATCTGGCTTCGTATCAGGAGGTGAGAACGGACTGGCGCTTTTCTGCAAGGCGATACCTTTTAATTTCTACGCATTCTTTACCATCCTCTTTATGTTTGGCATCGTGATACTGGGCTTCGACTTCAAGGCGATGAGCAAATATGATGCAAGACTGAAGGAATGGTACGAGCGAACCAATGGCGGAAAACTCGATGAAGTGAGCGATACCAAACTGCAGATTGTTGAGCATGGTGTGGGAGCCAAACAGAAAGAGGATTCCAAGAACAAGGGAACCGTGAGCGACCTGGTGATACCAATCATCATGCTGATTATCTTCTGCATGGCGGGCATGGTATATTCGGGCGGATTCTTCGATGCCGATAATGCCAACTATCTCAACTTTGTAGATGCCTTTGCTGCGAGCAATGCCTCTGTGGGCTTGGTAATCGGTTCATTGGCTGCTCTGATTCTTACCATCATGATGTTTACCATTCGCAAGACCTTGCCTTTCGATGAGGCGATGAGTAGTCTCATCAAGGGTTTTGAGGCGATGGTACCAGCCATTCTGATTCTTACTTTGGCATGGACGCTGAAGAGTATGACCGACTCGCTGGGTGCGGCAGAATATGTATCATCGGTTGTAGCGAGCAGTGCCTCAGAACTTCAGATGCTTCTTCCGGGCATCATCTTCCTGGTAGCAGGCTTCCTGGCATTTGCAACGGGCACCTCATGGGGAACCTTCGGTATTCTGATTCCTATCTGCATCGCCGTATTCCCTGGTGCTGATCCTTTGCGCATCATCTCTATCTCGGCATGTATGGCTGGTGCGGTATGTGGCGACCATATCTCTCCTATCAGCGATACTACCATCATGGCGAGTGCGGGAGCGGAATGCAAGCATGTGCATCATGTATCATCACAGTTGCCATACGCCCTGACTGTAGCCTTTGTGAGTTTCCTCACCTTCATTGTGGCGGGATTCACTCATACGCTGGGTATGGTAACGAGTGCCATTATCTCGTGGATATTCGGTGTTGCCATGCTCTGTTTTGCTTTATTTTATTTAAATAAGCGCCAAAAAGTTAAATAGTTCTTAATTTATTTGTATATTTGAAATATTTTCAATATCTTTGCATAAGAAAAGCTGCACTCGGCAATTTGAAAGCAAGCTTTCATTGCGCTCGTTTGCATTTTCTTTGCATATAAATTTAATAAAGAACATATTAACATTATAAAAAGTAGACATTATGAAGGAATTAAAAGGAACAAAGACAGAGAAGAACCTCCAGGAGGCTTTCGCTGGTGAGTCACAGGCTCGTAACAAATATACCTATTTTGCAAGCAAGGCAAAGAAGGACGGTTTTGTACAGATAGCTAATATCTTTGAGGAGACAGCTGCTAACGAGAAGGAGCACGCTAAGTTGTGGTTCAAGTATCTGGAGGGCGGTGCTATCCAGGATACAGAGAAGAACCTGGAAGCTGCTGCCAATGGTGAGCACGATGAGTGGACCGATATGTATCCACGCATGGCAAAGGAGGCTCGCGAAGAAGGTTTCGAGGAGATTGCAGCTAAGTTTGAGATGGTTGCTGAAATCGAGAAGCACCACGAGGAGCGTTATCGCAAGCTCTTGAAGAACGTACAGGACAAGCTCGTCTTCTCTCGTGACGGCGACTGCATCTGGCAGTGCTCTAACTGCGGACATATCGTAGTAGGCAAGAAGGCTCCTGAGGTTTGCCCAGTCTGCAACCACCCACAGAGCTACTTCCAGATTGAAGCACAGAATTACTAATTCTTGATTGGGGCGGATTTGCCAAATTCGCCGGAACGACTAGCGAAAGAAACGCATAGCGAGATATATACTAAAAGAAAGCCAGCAGGGGAAATTCCTGCTGGCTTTTATTTTATTCATGATTGAATAGCCACCCTAAAAAGCTAGAGTCATGATTATTGTTTAATTATCCCAGACACTTAATCCTGGTCTTTTATTTGACTGGAATTCATAATCATTTTCTATCACATCACTGTTATTCAAATTTTCAGATGGACTAGCAGCGAGGATTAACTCATTAGAGATGTTCATAACATCCATATTTGGCTTGATATAATTTTTCTTGTTCATAATGATAATTGTTTTAAAAGGTTGATTTACTTATTTACATATTTCTTTCCGTTCTTGATTACTACGCCCTTGTAGCTAGCGTCAACGCGCTGGCCAGCGAGGTTGTAGATAGCGCTGTTCTCACTAGCCTTTTCTACTTCTACCTGTCCGATACCTGTGGTACCACCACCGATATTGATTGAGTAGAAAACAGGAGCTGCAGCTGTATTGCCAGTAAGCTGCAAGTAACCCTTACCCTTAGGAATAGTTACACCATTTGCTACACGTACGAAACCAGATACACCATCTTTGGTTGTGAAACCATAGAAGTTAGTACCATCAAACTTTATAGTACCATCAGATACCTTCAAATCTGTAGCGAATGTAGCATCAGCCTTTTCTGCAGCAGGAGTCAATTCATACTTCTGTCCCTCTGTACCACTTACAAGTACAGCTTTACCTGCAGGTACAACACCTGTAAACTCGGTATAAGCTACCTTCTGATTATCCTCATCCACCTTAATGGTATAAGCCTTCAATTCGTTCTCGCTGTAATTTACAGGATAAGAGCAAGCGAATGTTGCGTAACCGTTGGTTGTTGGAGTTACAGACTCTTTGACAATGTATTTTACGGTAATCTTCTTCAAGTTTTTTGTTTTATTCGCAGTAAATGTTACTGTTTGCTCATAACCAGTCCATTTGCTACTATTCAAATTTCCACAATCACATGTCATGCTACCATAAACACCTAAATCAATGTTTGTAATTACATAACCTTCTGGCACAGAAAAAGAGAACTTTGTGTTTCCATAAACTCTTAATTCATTACCACCCGATGTTTTCCACCAACGAACACCGGTTCCTTCATAAGTTTTCATTGTAACCTGCCCAGCCTTCCAAGTTGATTTTTGCGTATAAGTAGAAGGCGTACTTGGAATTAAACCTGAGCCATAGTCGCAAGATTCAGTAAAATCAAACACACCATCCTCAACCTCGAAAGGCTTAGTCAAGTTGATGGTATATGATGCTGTAGATGCTTCATATTTATCATTACCAGCATAACTTGCAGTAATAACAGCAGTACCTTCTGTTGTTCCCAAAGTAACAACACCTGATGCATCTACTGTAGCTACTTCAGGTTTATTGCTTGAATAAGTAATCTTTGCACCTTCTACTGTTGGAGTTAAAGTTGCAGTAGGAGCAGCAAAGGCTTTACCTACAGTACAGTTGTAAGTTTTGCCATTGAGACCTTCACCAAAAGACAATGTTGTTGATGTCTTAGAAGGGGCGCTTGCATCCTTCTCCCAAACAATCGTAATCTTGCTTATGTAAAGAGCACCTTTAGCAGAAGCAAATGCCACATAATTATAACTATCAGAAACAGGAACTTCTACAGCTGTTTTACTATTTACAACAGTCTTTATCAAAGTTCCCTGTTTAGATGCATCAACAACATCTGCGGTTGCAGTATAGGCTTTCTTGCTACCATAGATTTTCACTGCATTACTATTCGTTTTGTCAAATTCAATCGTGATACTTTTAACTACTCCTCCACTAACACTTGTAATAAGGCCTTTATTCTTACTAGTATTCATTTGGATTTTAGTTGTTACTCCATAAATGAAGGCAACATACTTTGCCCCAGTTTTTGAGGATGTAAAATCATAATCCTTGTAACTACCACTCTGACTAACAAAATCAGCAGCAGTCAACACATCCGTTACTTCAGTTTTCTGTCCATAGCTCGCCCCCCACAGAGCACAACTACGCAAATAAGCAATAAATAGCGTAATAATTTATTCATAATCTTAACTTTTAAATTGTTTATATTTAGGGTTTTAATTTCTTTCTAGTGCAAAATTAAGCAATTATTCAATACGATGCAAGTTTATTTGATGGAAATACCTTTTTGAAACATTTTTATAATCGTTTCGAACACTTTTTTTTCTGTAAAAACTTGGTTTTGTGGTTTTTAAGTCTTAATTTTGCAGCGCTAATCAAAACATGATAATTATGAGAAGAAAATTACTACAATGGACACTTGCTATGATTGCAACAGCCCTGCCAGCTATACCATCTCTGGCACAAATACCTGATGGCTATTACGACTCTCTGAAAGGCAAGAAGGGAGCCGAACTGAAAAACGCAATACACGATATCATCAAAACAGCTAAAGTGTATGGCTATGGAAGCGGTAAAGGAAAAACATGGTGGGGATTCTGGGATACAGACCGGGATGAAAACGGATACTATATCGACCGATACTCTGCCCAGAACGAATGGGAGAAAGCAACCTCTCAAGGTACACCTGGTGCAGCCATGAACATAGAACACTCTTTCCCTAAAAGCTGGTGGGGAGGAGCAAGCAACCAGGCATATAAAGATCTCTACAACCTGATGCCATGCAAAGCCAGAATCAATTCTACCAAAAGCAACTTCCCTATGGGAAAGGTGGAAAGTGGCGATAAAGGCAATGGTTGGACCAAAGTGGGCAGAGGCAGCGACGGAAAAATGTATTGGGAGCCTGCTGATATGTGGAAGGGCGACTTTGCCCGTGGCTACATGTATATGGCTACCACCTACCAGCACTTCAACTGGACCGGAACCCAAGCCCTGCAGATTCTGCAGAAGGGCAACTACCCAACACTGCAGAAATGGGCTTACACCTTATATATGCAATGGGCTAAAGGTGACATGCCTGATAAATTGGAAATCCAACGTAATGAAGAGGTATTCAAGATTCAAGGCAACCGCAACCCATACATCGACTTCCCTAACCTGATGGAATATGTATGGGGCGACAGCATCGACTATGCTTTCGATCCTGCCAAGACCCTGAAGGCAACAGAGTACAAGGGCGGAACTGGTGGAGAAGGTGGTGGCGGAACCATCGACCCAACCCCTAATCCGGAAAAGCCTTCGGTAGAAACACTGATGAACGAAGACTTTACCAAGGGTAAAGGTGGCTGCACGGAAACTATCAACAGAAACGAAAGTGGCTACAAGAATATATGGATGCAGACTTCACAATATGGTTGGAAGGCTTCAGCATATACAGCAAGCACCAAGAAGAACCATGCCGCAGATGCCCTCCTCTCAACACCGGAGATAGACCTTACGGAATATAACAATGCAACACTGACTATCAACCAGGCTGTCAACTTCGTCAAAGGTAAGGGACACGAATATCTGTCAATAGAAGCATTGGTTACCAATCCGGAAACCGGCGAAACTGAGACATCATTACTCGATGATTTCGTGGTACCACAAAAAGATTCGTGGGAGTTTAATGATTATAATCTCGATTTGTCACAGTATTGTGGAAGCAAGTTACAACTCCGTTTCCGCTACACCAGCGATGAAACCATCTGCTGTACCTGGGAAATCAAGAAGATGTCGGTAAAGGGAACCAAACCTGTGGGAACAGGCATCAACCAGACACAGATATCAACTTCTACCGATATCGACTTCAGTCTGCCATATCAGGTATACACCATTGATGGAAAGAAGATCAGCCTCAGCAACGGCTATAAGGGAATCTTAATCATCAAACAAGGTAAGAATGCTAAGAAAATCGTGAAATAACAGAAATCATTAAGCCCATCTTGCATCGCCTGATACAAGATGGGCTTATTCTTTATGATTTAGCTAGAACCATTTCCAACAAGATTTCTATCAATCTAGGAACACCATACTGTTCTATCTCGTCCTCTTTCACCCAGATATAATCATCAGGGAGCAGGGGGCGGGTTTCTGTTTCCTGCAGATAGAAGTCGGCAAGGAGGATGCGATGGGTAAGTACATGCTTCACATCCTTAGCCAGGAGAAGAGGATTATGGACAAAGGCAGGCAGTTGCGGAGCATCTGATGCGTTATATGGTTCCCACAATCCTTGCCAGATATCACCCTCGCCGCGACGGTGGATAGCCACTTCGCCTTTACACCTTATATATATATAGGAGAGATGGCGCGTTTTCACCTTCAGTGTCTTGTTCTTCACCGGCAACTCCTCTACCCTTCCTGTTCTCAACGCCTCACAGGTTTCGGCAAGCGGACAGACAAGACACTTCGGAGATTGGGGAGTGCACTGGATAGCCCCGAAATCCATCATGCCCTGGTTATAGGCAGCAACAGGCGATAATGCTGTATCAGAAAGTTGCTGAGCAGACGAAGCAGGCAAAAGCGATTGCGCCAACGCAGCAAACTCCTTTTTCCCCTGCGTTGAGTTGATAGGAGTATCTATTCCGAAGTAACGTGAAAGAACCCGGTACACATTGCCATCTACTACTGCCGCCGGAATATCAAAGGCAAAAGAACCGATGGCTGCTGCAGTATAATCGCCCACCCCTTTCAGGGCTTTGATACCTTCAAGCGTATCAGGGAAATGACCGAGCTCTACTATCTGTTTGGCAGCTGCATGAAGGTTGCGGGCTCGCGAGTAATACCCCAATCCCTGCCAGAGTTTCAAGACATCATCCTCGCTGGCAGCAGCCAAGTCTTCAACCTTGGGATAGGTCTTCATAAACCGCTCCCAATATTCCCATCCCTGTGCGATGCGGGTTTGCTGAAGGATGATTTCGCTCAGCCAGATGGCATAAGGATCCTTGGTTTCGCGCCAAGGCAAATCCCTACCATACTCACGAAACCAACGGATAATGACAGCCGAAAAACTATTCATAAAATTCAATGTTCAAATCTCAATGTTCAAAGTAATTACTGTTCCGGATATTGCTCGTAAATCTTCAGACCGAATTCATTCGCCAAGGCATAGGCATGCTCCATGATATCGGCGAGAATGTGCTCATAATTCACCCATACCTTATCCTTGATGAAGAAATAGAACTCGATAGGAAGACCGCATTGCGTGGCTTCCATGTGGCGCACCATCAATGTGAGATCGGTATTGACCTCCGGACGCTGGCGCAGATACTTCTCCATGAATTTACGGTAAAGCTGGAGATTGGTAGGGGCAAGGGCTGCAGGATTCTTTAAATCCTCAATATCCTTCCCTTCTTGTATATCTTTATCTATCGCCTTCTGCAACGACTCCTTCAACTTAAACGAATCTTCGGTGGCGAAATGCCTGGCAAGCAGATTACGTTTTAATGTCTCATCCACCAGACGGACACTACGGAAATCGAAGTAAACCACGCGCTTCACTCTTCGTCCACCACTCTTCTGCATACCAATCCAGTTCTGGAACGAACCATTCACCAGGGTAGTAGGCGAAATAGTAACGATGGTGTTATCAAAGTTGCGCACCTTCACGGTCGTGAGTGACATATCCTCAACGATACCATTGGCATCCACCGACTTCACCGTAATCCAGTCGCCCTTATGCAACATATCATTGCTGGTAAGACGCACACCAGCCGCCAATCCCGAGATGGTATCCTTGAAGACCAGCATCAGGACAGCCGAGGTGGCACCCAAACCGGCAAAGAGGGTCATCGGGTTCTTGTCCAACAGGATGGCAACCACCACCACAGCAGCCACGAAGAGCATCAATACCCTGAGAACACCGCAGAAAGTATGGAAATACTGCTGAGCCGACGAGCGTCGTTCCTGAGAATCCTCCAATCCTTTAAAAGACCCGATGAATACCAGAGCCGTACGCACCGACATCACCACGATATAGATGCCCGTAGCCCGCTCCAATATCTCCTTGAATATCGGATACTCCAGATAAATCAGCGGCATGAGCGACCATATCACCACAGCCGGCACAATATGGCAAGCCGAAGTGAGCACCTTCTTGTTCAGCAGCACATCATCCCAAGTGATGTCCGTCTTATCAGTAATCTTACTGATGAGCGGAACCAGTATCTTGCGACAAAGAAAATCGCTCAGCATCGCCAAGAGGATGGCAGTAATGGTGAGCAAGATATGGCGCAGCATCGGCACGAAATCACCAGTGACTCCTGCCCATGTTATCATTTCATCTACAAACTTACGAATTTCCTCCATAAAACTATTAACTATCAACTATAAACTATCAACTAACGCTCACGGTTGGCAGAGCAAAGTACATACTTTATCTGCAAAGTGTCTGGCATTATTGCCATGCATGATACCATTGTTGATGATGGCGAAACAGAGTTCATGACCATTGGCTGCGGTACAGTAACCCGCCAATGAGATGATGCCCGTCAGCGTACCCGTCTTCGCTTTCACATTGCCATGCACAAAACTGTTCTTCATACGCTTCTTCAATGTACCATCTACCCCACCGATAGGCAGCGAATGCTTCAGATGGTCCATGATATTACCGTTGAGATAAGCATAACGCAGCAGTTTCACCTCCAGTTCGGCACTGAGATAATTATAGAGCGAAAGTCCCGAGCCGTCAGCCAGTTTATATCTTGCCGGATCGAGTCCTATCTTACGGATAAGCTGTCTTTCCACATTCCGGGCACTCTTGGCACTCGCCCATTTATTGCCCGTAGAAGCCGCAATCTGATAATACATGCTCTCGGCATAGAGATTGTCACTCTCCTTCATCATCTTGTGCAGAATCTGATCCATCGTATGGAATCGGGTACAGACCGTAAAGGCACTCGCAGGACAAGTCTTCTCTGAAGCCCCAAAGCAGGAATATTCGATGCCCTCCTCACGGAGCTTGGCAAGAAACTTATCCATAAAGATGTCCTTGCGCTGGAACACCAGTGGCGAAAGCACCGGATTGTCATCATCCCAGCACCAGCCTTCACCCAAGAGGTCGGCATCCTTCAAAGAGCGGTCGGCATAGATGCTGCCACGGATGGTGTCAACACCCATATCCTTCAGACTATTGACAAATGCCGACATATCATCGCTGTTGAAACGGGGATCCATACCGCCTATACAATAGACATCACCCGTCAACACCCCATTCTCAATGGTACCGGTATATTTCAGAGTGGTTTTAAACTGGTAAGAACCGCCCAACTTATCGAGCGCCGTAATGGCAGTCAGGAGCTTCATCGTACTTGCCGGACGCATCAGCTGTCGTTCATTTCTCTGATAGATACAAGAGTCAGCAGACAGGTCCCAGACCATCAGTCCTACCTGTGATGTTTCGAACATCTTACTCTCAAGGAGTTTATCAATACCCACCTTCACCGATTCGGGCCAAGGAAATTTCTGCGTCAGCGTATCCGCTGCCAGGGAGTCAACGAGTGTAGAGTCGGAAACATCCTCCTCATCAACCGTTTCTATTCCCTCATCTTCGATTACATTCTGGGCCTGCACCGGTACGGATATCCATACCATCATCAGACCCAACATCATATATATTATCTTTTTCATCACAATCAGTTCACCTGAACTTAAAAGAAATTATTTATTCTTTATTCTCTCCATAAACGCCTCTTCATTATCCGGCTGAACGGTCACAATATTCTTATGCCCGTATTCGATAACCACACAATGGTCTAATCCGAAGAAAGTCTTGGCGATGTGTACATCAGTGACATCACATAGCGGCACATTTCTGTTGGAAGAGAACCTGCCCTCATTGATGATGAGATATTCCATCTCCTCATCCAGGTCTATCGGTTTTACCATCTTGAAGGTATAGGTTGTATTCAGTATGCGCTCTATCATGCCCACGATGATGATAGCCACAAAGATGCCGATGATAGCCAGTTTGACCCAGAAGAAATAGAGAGCCAGGATTGCAAACACCGCCACACCGATACGTGCCGTCAGCGTAAAGCGCTTATGAAAAGTTCTATCTGCCATAACTTTGATTTATTACCTTATATTATTGTCGTTTTTACGACCTTTTGATAGTCTAAAAGACTATATAACCTTAAATTTCGCTGCAAAATTACAAAAAATCCCTCTCTTATTACTCATTTTAAAGATTAATTATTACTTTTGCAACGAATTAAGAATTAATTCTGAGAGAATGGGGCTGTTTTATAGGATAAACACCCGTTCTTAAAATTGAAATTAGATAAGAATAAACTCAATGGTTTATAAGTATGATTTTCTGATTATCGGCTCAGGAGTTGCCGGTATGAGTTACGCCCTGAAAGTAGCCAGAGCGCATAAAGGTAAAGTGTGCATGATTTGCAAAACCTCGCTCGACGAGGCTAACACGTCATTTGCACAGGGTGGTGTTGCGTCAGTTACCAACTTGGAAGTGGATAACTTCGACAAGCACATTCAAGACACGATGATTGCTGGTGATTATATCAGCGATTATAAAGCAGTGAAGCAGGTTGTCACCATGGCACCGGAGCAGATCAAGGAGCTCGTGCAGTGGGGCGTCAACTTCGATAAGCAGCAGGACGGCAAGTTCGACCTCCACCGTGAGGGCGGTCACAGCGAGTTCCGCATCCTTCATCACGCCGATGATACGGGTGCAGAAATCCAGCGCGGTCTGATGGAGGCTGTGCGCAACTGTCCGGATATCGATATCAAGGAAAATCATTTCGCCGTGGAGATTATCACTCAGCACCACTTGGGTGCCCGTGTTACCCGCCGCACACCTTATATCAACTGTTACGGTGCATACGTATTGAATCCTGATACCCAGAAGGTGGATACCTATCTGAGTAAGGTTACCGTGATGTGTACCGGTGGATGTGGTGCCGTTTATCAGACTACCACCAACCCTGTGATTGCCACTGGCGATGGTGAGGCGATGGTATACCGTGCCAAGGGAACTGTAGCCGACATGGAGTTTGTCCAGTTCCACCCAACCGCTCTTTATCATCCGGGCGAAACCCATCCTGCCTTCCTCATCACCGAGGCGATGCGTGGTTATGGCGGCATCTTGCGTCTGCCTAACGGCGAAAGTTTCATGGAGAAATATGATAAGCGATTGAGTCTGGCTCCTCGTGACATCGTGGCTCGTGCCATCGATAAGGAGATGAAGATTCACGGATTGGATCATGTCTGTCTCGATGTAACCCATAAGAATCCAGAGGAGACCAAGCGTCACTTCCCTAATATCTACGCCAAGTGTCTGAGCATCGGCATCGACATCACCAAGGAGTATATCCCTGTTCGTCCTGCCGCTCACTATATGTGTGGTGGTATCAAGGTTGATTTGAACGGCTGTTCAAGCATCAATCGTCTCTATGCCCTGGGCGAGTGTTCATGCACCGGTCTGCATGGCGGTAACCGTCTTGCCAGCAACTCGCTCATCGAGGCTGTGGTTTATGCCGAGACTGCTGCCAAGCACAGCATCGAGCATGTAGATGAATACGACTTCAATGAGAAGGTACCAGCATGGAATGATGAAGGTACTTTGACCAACGAAGAGAAGGTGCTGATTACACAGAGCGTGAAAGAGGTGGGCGAATGCATGAGCAACTATGTAGGCATCGTGCGCAGCGATCTCCGTCTGAAGCGAGCATGGGACCGCCTCGATCTTCTCTACGAAGAGACAGAAAACCTCTTCAAGCGTGTAAAGGTAAGCAAGGAACTCTGCGAGCTCCGCAACATGATCAACGTGGGTTATCTCATCACCCGCATGGCGATAGAACGCAAGGAGAGCCGTGGTCTCCACTATACCATCGACTACCCTGTTCATGCTTACGACAAGGAGTAATCAAGAATTATCAGAATATTAAAAAGCTCGGATGCTTGTGATGCATCCGAGCTTTTTTATTTTCAAAAATTTGAGAATTAGAGAATTTTTCTTTCTACCTATTGGTTCTGGTGAATTTTCTTTTTATCTCGTCAGCGAGAACTTGATGCTCAGGCCGAAATCCTGTGTGGTGGTAGGATAACTGCTGCTCGACAGGAGCGGTGTGTTGGTCTGACGGTCATAATAGAAACTCATGGTAAGGAGTTTGCTGAAGGTATAATCGGCAGAGAAACTCAGTTTCAGAGCATTGTTGCCGCTGCTGGCACTGCTTACCATTGAGGCTATATCACGAACGATGGCTGCCTGCTTGCGGAAACTGAAGTCAAGACGTAGATTCAGATCATGGTTGGTACCATTCTGAACCGTCTTGGTGGTCGACGCATTCTTATTGGCTGCATTCTTGTTGCCGCCCTTCGACTTGGAACGGGAGGCCTTGGCGCCCCAACCGAAAACATCGAAGTTGTTGATGCGGTAACCCATACCGATTACCCAGTCCTTACTCAATGCCTCGTTCAGCTGCACACTCGTCATACTGAGGTTCAATACACGGGTCTGGCGATATTCTGCCTTCACCGTCATATTATTGTTGAATGTGACATCCATACCCAATAATGGCGAGAACGACTCGTTGATACTTACCTGCGAAATGTTGAACATGCTGCTTGGCGACGGATTGCCCGTAGTGGCATCACTCACGAAGCCGAGACCGTTCATATACTCCTGGAAGGTGCTGTAACTGTTGTAGCTGCCAACTGCAAAGACGCTCTTGTAAGAGTGGTTGATGTTGATACTCTTGAAGTGCTCGTTGAACCAAGGCAGACGTCCCAGACCGCTGTAACGGATGGTCCAGTTTGGCAACATCCGGCTCAAAGCCGGGAATACCGAAAGCGAATTGCCACCCATCGAGGTATAAGCCTTGAGGAAGGCAGGAATCATGACATCGCTGCTATACTGGTTGACCGGTGTGCGGGAAGCATCAAACTTGCCGCCAGCCAGAGCCGAACCAGCCGGATAAACGGTACCTGCATACTGCGCCTCTACCCTATCTCTGAAACCAGCCAGCGAGTTGACAAACTTCTCGAAGGTCTTGCTGCGATACCCCGAATTGGCATTGCCCATTCCCTCGAAAGCCGACCCCAGCGAGATGGTAGTCATCTGGAAGGCTCCACTCTGGGTAGTTGGCGTTCCTTCATACATATACTGTATGCTCTTCTGCGTGGTCTTGGTACGTGTGGCTGAGAGATCAATCTTGAAATCCTTGACAGGCTCCAGGGTGGCACGCAACGTAAGATTATCCGTTCTGCTGGTAGTGGCTGGTGTTGCGATACTGTCGTTGCAGAGCAGCCAGTCGTTGTTTCTAGCCTTCTCGATATAATCGTCGCCAACCATACCGAAGGCGAAGTCAAGACCCGGTGCCATCTGTCCCACCTTCTTCTGTCCGAAGGCATCACCCACACTAGGCAAGAAGCCTGGCAGGGTGAGCTGATAGCTGCTGCGATAGTTGATGCTCACATTGCGCACCATCATTGCCAGGCGACTAGCCAACTGCAATCCCTTATACCATTTCTTATCATCAAGCGGTTCCTTAGCCAGTACGGAGAGTTTCACCTTCATGGCAGTATCTACCTTTGAGATGATTCTGATCTGGTTATTATCCACCTTTTTATATTTAAGCGGGAACACTTTGCCGTCTTCCGTCTTGGCATTCACAATCAGTCGCTTGGTATTCTTGCCGTGGCGTATCTTGAATGTGGTATCAGGCAGGAGGGTGATTTCCCGTTCGAAGGCACGCTTGTTCTTAGGCAGCGCCTTCTTCGGATCAGCCGCCTGTTCCTTTGCTTCCTGCTTCTTTTTCTTTTTTTCCTGCTTCTTGCGCTGCATCTGTGCCCTACTCTGGGTACGGTCAAACTTATCGTTTACCTTCTTCAGGAAAGGCACATGGTTGTAGAGTTTCACCAGGTTGAAGTTTCCGTTCAATGTCAGTTCGCGCTGGGTATTGATGGTGTTTCCATACGAGTTACCCTCCTCATCCTCTGTACCGCGCTCCCAAGAATAGTTGGCATTGTAAGAGGCATCGCTGTTCACCCAATCGAAGACAGGCAGCAGATTGAGAGGCACCTTGTAGGATGCCTGGAAATTCTGACTGTAGTCGAGCGGTGCACCCCAGTGGCGGATGCTGGTCCATACGGAGTCCTTCCAGGCATGATACTGGTCGGCATAAAGATCCTTGTTGACCGGTGTATATGGTTCCTCTATCTGTGCATGGGTAGCACTCTGGAAGTTCATGTGCAGGTTCTTGGTCAGATCCCAGTTGATGGAGAACTCACGGTTCCAGAGGAACTGTTCACTGAAGGTGAGCGGCAACTTGGAGTCTACTCCGGCAGCTCCACTCATCAGGGTTTCCATATCGCGCTCCTGCAACTCGTAGTAGTCGCGCGTCATCTCGGTATTGAAGGCTATGTTCTGCGGCAGCCAGTTCAGTCCGAAACGTTTCAGAATGTCGAGCCACTTGCTCTTATTCTTCAGTCCCTTGAATGGTTCCCAAGCCTTATAAACCGGGCTCCACGAATAATCCAGGGCTCCGCGCCAGTTGTCCTTGCGCTCATACATCGTCGTTTCACCCGTAGTATACTGATGCTGATGACTGTAGGTGAATGAGAAGTTGGCAGGATCGTATGGCATCGGATGACGCTTGGTAGCGATACCCACCCGGGCATTCGAGATAGAGAAGTTGGTCTGCGTAATCTTGGTGGCAGCGATATTCTCGATAGAATCGCGCTCGTGCTTGGAGCCGGCGGCATCGAGAGCATCCTTCAACTCCATATCGGTATCCAACGGATTATACTTAGGAGTGGTCTTCTCCTTGGTAACACTATAATATAAAGGTATGCTCACCTTCGCCTTGTCAGGGAAGAACTTACCCATTTCGAGCGATGTGGTCACACTGTAGGTACCGTAATTATCGGTAGTGCGACTTGCCACGCCATCTTCCAGACCGCCGAATCCCTCGCTGATGTATCTGCCGGTGGCATTCACGCTACCCCAATCGGAGAGTTGTACGTTGAGGTTGGCATTGGCAGCCCAACCACCCGAATTATTGTGTTCCTTGAGTCGGAGTTCGTTTATCCATACCTCACCACTCTTGATGTCGGCAGAATTGTTTCTCACACCCAGCATCATGGTTTTCACCTCGCCGAGACTCGGATTACCCACGATGGTAATCTTGTTCTGCGGATGTTCTGCATCCATCATGGAATAAGGAGCGAGATAAGAAGCCACACCCTGTGCCTTCGCCTTGTTACGGTTTTTCTTCAATGCCGTAAAGACGCTCAGCGGCACATCGAGCATATTCTCCTCAGGCCATACCGCCTTACAGTCGGCAAGCACATAGCGGTTGTAGTTGGAGCGTGGCTCGGTGAGCTTCAGCGGGATTTCATACTCGTAGTAATTGTTCTTGTAATCACTACCCAGACGGATGAAGACTGAGAGATCACCATCCTGCAGACGGGTGGTATTCTGCTCCAATGCATTGGCATGGGCAAACATCTGGATGCGCTTGTACTGGCGCAGATCAAGGGTAGAATTCTTGTAAACCGCCTTCGCCTCGCCTGTGCTCATATTCTTGACCACCAGACTCAACGCCTGCTCGTTCGCCTCAACCAACTGAGGCTGACTAGGATCCTGTTCGCGCTTGATACCCGGAGGCAAGACATAGTTGACCGGTGTCTTCTCGCCGTTCTCTTCCAGACTCACGCTGCTTGCGTCGAGGGTTCCGCCACTGGCTGCACTAAGCGGCTGATCATAGGTACGCCACTTGCCCATCACGAGGTCGAAGGTACCGAAACGCAGCACGATAGGTTTCTTGAAACCGGTGAGGAACATACGCATGAAGCGGATGCTGGAGAAATCGTTGATGTTGCCCTGACGGCTCTCAAACTCATCGATAGGTATGCGGAACTGATACCAGGTAACGGTAGACTTGGTATTATCACGCCAGGTCTGGCTGTATTCACGCTTATCTACAATATGATTATTACCCACCACGAGATCTTCCGGACGGATGCTGACACGATACTGGAAGTATTTCTCATATTCGTTGAGCGTATAATCCTGGTTGATATCCTCGACATCCGGCGTTGACTTATAAGAAGTATCATAGCTCTCAGAACGGCTGTCGCTGTCAGGCGAGTTGCCCTGAGGATTGTTGATATACTTATATCGCTGCAAGATAGGAGCACGCATCTCATCCCAGTCGGAACCTCGGAAATAGTGGTAGTCATCACGTGCCGGATCGGCAAAGATGCTGTCGAACACCGCCTGGTTCACCTTGCCCTGAATCTGGTCGAGATAAGCACTCTTGTAGAATTCCTGCTCCTCGGCATCAGTCAGTCCGTTGAAACCCACATCCTGCAAGGCTCTGCTGCCACTGGTGGTAGCAAAGGCATAGGTCACGGTGCTCTGGGTAGGAATCTTACCCCACTGGGTATAGGTGTAGCTCTTGCTGCCATCTACCGGCATGCCACTCTCATAGAATTTCTTGCCATCACGCAGGATATCCTCACTCACCTCGCCCAGGTTGATGTAGAAATCGCCACCGTAATCGGCAGCATCAGCCTCTTCGCGGGAATAGATGAACGGATCGAGCATCCAGAACTCGATGTATTCGATGTTTGCCTGCTCGAAATCGTTGGTATCCAGCTTACGCATCATTCCGCCCCAGTTGCGCTGCGGATTCTGCAGGGTTCCGTCAGCCTGCAAATCTGTTACATTGAAGTTGTATGGTCCCGGCTCGCTTGGATAGTAAGCCAGATTGAGTACATTCAGGGTATTGGTAGCGCCCTGATAACTGCTCTGGTCGCGCAATGGGAAGAGCTCCTTGGTATAGACCTCGCGGACATAATGGTTACTCAACTGCTTGAGGTCGCCCTTGATATGTCCCGGAGTGAGCGAACTTCCACGGCGGGTGAACAGCGGATCGATGGTATACCAGGCTAGGCGCGAACGGTGGAAGCCGCTGCTCAGACCGGTCTTATCGCTGTAATCGTCCTTGAAATTGAGCGAAGGCACACTGGATATAAACCAGGAGGTAGGAGTCGTTACATCGATGGTGGTCTTCGTACCCTCGAAGTCATCGATATAAGATGCATTGTCCTGTGTGCCACCTGCCTCACCGGCAATGAGCTGGGCAAATTCTCCTGTAAAGGATATCTGCGATGGCTGGGTGAGGTGCAGGAATGGTATCTTGTCAAGCACATTGGTGAGCCACTGACTCTCCTTGCGCCAGTTGAGATTGATGCCCCAAAGGGTGTTCTTCAGCGGTTCGGAGCCCATGGATACCTTGGTAGTAAGCGCCTGTTCGGAGAGGTGCTGGATAGTACCGCTCAACTGGAAGTTCTTGGTAAAATCATACTCCCAGTTCAGTCCGAACATCGTTTTTCGGGTTTGTCCGAAATCGGTATTACTCTCCAGAGAAACGTTGACAGCCGTACCGGCATCGATGATGCTCTGGTTCAGGATGGTCACCTCACCGGCACTGTAATCTACCGAATAGTCGGTGCCCTCTTTCAGGGTGATACCGCCTGCCGTAACGACCACCGAGCCCTGTGGCACATTGTAGGCATCGAGCGAGATGACATTGGCTGCAGAGCCCTTGAACTGTCCCACAATCTGATACTTGTTCTTTTCGGCTATCTGCTTGGCTACGGTCTTCGTACTGTCATAAAGTTCGGTAAAGGCATACTTTTCAGCCTTGTCGGCAGCCACGCCCCGCTTGACCAGATAATCACGCATATAACTGCCGAAAGGCTCTACCTTCGGAATGAACACGCGTCCATTAGAGATGGTATAGCCTTCTACATAATCGAAATATCCATTGCTGTGTGCCTTGTTGTTGTTATCCAGACGGTCGGCGCCCAGCACACGGATGATTGGCTGCTCCTTCACCTGCTGCTCAGGGATATAACTGAGATATACGCCGGTGGTATCGCTCTGGTATTTCACATCCAGGCGGAACTTCTCCTTCTCTACGGTAGAAGCCAGATAATAAACGTTCTTCATCATCAGCCCCCAGTTGCCCTGTCGCGGATTGTTGCTGGTATTCTTGAGCGATTTCACGAAGAGTGCCTGCTTGGTATCGCTGAGATCGGATGCAAACTCGCCCACCTGATAGGTAACGCCTCCCGATGTATACTCATAGGCTACGGCAAGCACCTGATCGGTCTGCAGACTGGTTTTCAATGAGATATAACCCAAGGCGGTATTGACTGTATACTCAGAAGAATTGAGCAGACGGGCACTCTCCAGTTTCTCATAATCGGCTCCGCCAACCAGTCCGCCTCCATCGAGAGTGGTTGCAGCCTGGTCGATGTCACGGGCAGCAGCATACTGCCCTGTCATCGCCGCATACTCTGTATTCGCCTGGTTAGAAGGCACCTGTCCACTCGCCGCCCACATCGGGTTGCTCAGCTTCTGGTTCTCGCCCAGGTCGGTCAGGGCTACGATGTTTCGGGTATTGGTGGTATTGCCGGTTTTGTTGGTAACCCACACCTCCACACGGTTGATGGTGATGCCCGTGGTGAGATTAGGAAGTTTCTGCATCCAGGCATCATAATGATTTCTGAAATACTGGGAGAGGAAGAAGTGGCGGTTCTCCTCATAATCGGCTACATTCAGTTCGAAAGGAGTGAGCTGCACACCGCCCCTGGTAGATACGCTCTTCGATGCACTCTTCTTCTGCGAAGCTACCATCTGCAGCTTGAGTTTGCCAAACTGCATATCGGTTCTAACACCAAACAGACTGCTGGCGCCTTTGATGAGCGAAGAGTTGGAAGGGAAGGAGACATTGCCCGCCTCAACGAGTTTGATGATTTCATCTTCCTTGCCGTCGTACTTCAGTTTCATGTTCTGTGCATCGAAATCGAAGGTGGCATCGGTGTTGTAATTCAGGTTCATGTTCACCTTATCGCCCACCTTTCCGTTGACGTTGAGATTGATTTTCTCATCAAAATCCATCATCGTCGTCTTTCGGTTGCGGATAGGCAACGAAGGATTGTCGATGTTTTTCTTGTTGATACCGAACTTGAGTTCGGCAGAACCCTGTGTCTTCACTCTGATGCCACCAGGACCGAAGATTTTCTCGGCAGGTCCCAAGTCGAAGTGCATATCCGAGAAATCGAACTTCTCCTTGCCTTTTGCCTGGAAGATTTCATCGTTCTGCTTGCGGAAGTAGCTGTTGCGCTGCTGCTGTTCGGTCCATGCAAGATACTCTTTCGGAGTGAGCATGATAGGAGCCGAAAGCCAGGTTGAGCCCATGCGGTTGCCGATGATATAGCGGTCGATGGTATCGTTGTAGACTACCTGATATTGCAGATTATCAGGACGTTTCAGGTCGAGCGGACTCTGATAGAGGTCGCTCAGGGAGTAAGGTTGGGTGCGTTGAATCTGCCAGCGGGTATGCAGCAGCGAATCGGGAATGGTATCTTCATCGAGCTGCACGGGCTGGGCTGTGCTGGTATGGGTTTTCTTTTTATCGTCCTGAAGTTGAGGCAAAGCTATCGCATAGCCGAAGGTTGCCACCATCAGCCAAGCCAATAGAAAAGATATGAATCTTTGCTTCTGTTTCATCGACAAAAAACTCCTAACTTATTTGATTTGCTTCAATGCCAGTTTCACAACCTGTTCTACCGGGAGATCAGGTTGTGCCTTGAGGATATCTACTACTACCTTGGCAGATGGTGCCGGCGAGAAGCCGAGCATGGTAAGGGCGCTTACCGCCTCATCCTTTACGTCATTGTTCACCATCACCACATTGCCTCCGCTGGCTGGCAGTTCGTCAGCGATGCCGAGGCTCACGATTTTATCTTTCAGGTCGATGATGATTCGCTGTGCTGTCTTCAATCCGATACCTTTCACGGTTTTCAGCACCTTGTCGTTACCTGTAGAGATGATTTCGCAGAGTTCGCGTGGCGAGAGTGAAGAGAGAATCATACGGGCTGTATTTCCGCCTACTCCTGAAACGGTGATGAGGAGGCGGTAGAGTTCACGTTCCTGTTTGGTAGCAAAGCCGAAAAGGGTGAAAGAGTCATCTCTTCCACCAGCTACCAGCACTTCGTGAACATAGAGTTTCACTTCCTGTTTGCCCTGAATGGCAGTATATGTATTGAGCGATATATTGAGTCCGTAGCCCACCCCCGCAGTCTCAACAACAGCCAGCGCAGGTGTCAGCTCTGTCAGATCGCCATGAATATATTCTATCATTTTCTTTTTCTCCTAATTAAATTAATATATTAATAACGTGCGAAGGGCGGGATTATTGTTATAGAGTTCCATAAAATTACGTCCCGCCGTAGCATGTAATACGTCCCGACGCAGAGCCAGAGACGTCGGGACGCAGCAAAAGCTACGTCAGGACGTAATTCAAAGCACATCGGGAGGTATAGGAAAGAGGATGTATGATGTTTCGCAACAAAATAACGAAACTGTAAGGCTCTTGCTACAGATACCTTACAAATCTCCGCTTATTCATACCTAAAAACTATGATTTTACTACTTTTTGCAACTTTTATGAGTTAAAATTCTATTAAAACGTCACGTATTTCAAGAAAAAGCTATACTTTTGCAACCGGAAATAGAATGAAAAGCGGAAAACATATCCGTTGGAGGACTAAACCGCAACAAATAAAAGAAATAAAAACAACAAAATAAAAGAAATAAGACAATGAAAAAATTTAGAGCAGCCGTAGTAGGATACGGCAACATCGGTAAGTTTACTGTTGAGGCACTCGAAGCAGCTCCTGACTTTGAGATTGCAGGTATTGTACGTCGCCAGGGTGCCAAGGACAAACCAGCTGAGTTGGCAAACTATGAAGTAGTAGATGACATCACCAAGTTGAAGGATGTAGATGTTGCTATCCTCGCAACCCCTACCCGCTCTTGCCCTGAGTATGCAGAGAAGATCGTTGCCCTCGGTATCAACACCGTAGACAGTTTCGATATCCACACCAGCATCCTCGACTACCGTACCAAGCAGATGGAGAACTGCAAGAAGGCTGGCAAGGTAAGCGTTATCTCTGCTGGTTGGGACCCAGGTTCTGATTCTATCGTACGTGTTCTGATGGAGAGCCTTGCTCCTAAGGGCTTGACATATACCAACTTCGGTCCTGGTATGAGTATGGGTCACTCAGTTTGTGTTCGTAGCAAGAAGGGCGTAAAGGAAGCGCTCTCTGTAACCATCCCATTGGGTGAGGGTATCCACCGCCGTATGGTTTATGTAGAGTTGGAAGAAGGTGCCAAGCTTGAGGATGTAACAGCCGAAATCAAGGCAGATCCATACTTCGCTCACGATGAGACCCACGTATTTGCCGTAGCATCTGTAGATGATGTAAAGGATATGGGTCATGGTGTGAACCTCGTTCGCAAGGGTGTATCTGGTAAGACCCAGAACCAGCGTTTCGAGTTCAATATGAGCATCAACAACCCAGCCCTCACCGCTCAGGTTTTGGTTAACGTGGCTCGTGCTTCATTCCGTCTGCAGCCAGGTTGCTACACCATGCCAGAGATTCCAGTTATCGATATGTTGCCAGGAACCCGTGAGGAAATCGTTGCAACACTCGTATAATTGGGAGTGAAGAACGAAGAGTGAAGAATTCACTTGCATCACTATAATAAAACGGCTCGCAAGAAGTTTCGAATTCTTGCGAGCCTTTTCCATTCAACTAAAACCACTTATAATAACCCTGTCATATACAATGGCAAATAAGTAATTCCCTCCTCTACTTTCAAATCAGCAGTATGCAAAACATACGGTTCTGCCAGATAGCTACCATATTTAGCGATGCACTTTTTGAGAGAAGTGAGCGTGTATCTGTTAGTTGACTTCACTTCTATCGGTGAAATATTATGCTTTGACGTTATGGTATCTTTGGCTATCAGGAAATCCAGTTCCATCCTTTCCTGGGCATCATCCTTACTATATTTGGAAAAGAAATACAGTTTATGCCCTGCCGAACGTAACATCTGAGCAACAATATTCTCAACTATCATTCCACCATTAAACTCCAGCTTATCTATCAGAAGCTTGTTATATAAGTTTTCCGACACTATTGTATTTTCATTGAAAGCATGACTGATGAGCAACCCCGTATCAGCCATATAGCATTTCAATGTCGTATCATCGGTATTCATGCCAAGACCGATACTTGGCTCTGTCGTATTATAGGCCATATTGACTATCATTGCATCTGACAGCCAAAAGAATGCCGTTTCATAATCTCGCATTCTCGCCCCTTCGGTGAGTGCCTTCAACATAAATTTCTTCTCATGTTTTTGAAGCTGAGAAGGAATAGTATCAAAAATCTGAGTAACTTTAAATACATAAGTTGACGCATACTTCTGGATATCATTACGATATAAAGTAAGAATTTGGCGTTTCACACGATCCACCTTATTGAAATCTCTGGTTTCTACAAATTTAGCTACAGCCTGCGGCATTCCTCCAACAATGAGATACTGTCTGAAATAGTCCATTGCCATGCGATGCATCATTTGTCCCATCTCATGCCTTTTCTGAAAGTTCATTCGTATAAGCGGCATCAGGGTTTCATTGTTCAGTGCCCACAAGAACTCCTCGAAATCCATAGGATACATCAATATTTCTTCCTCCTCTGAAGGAATCATGATATTCTCTACGTTCTTTTTGATAGAAACGAGCGAACCTGTCTCGATATAATCGTAACGACCATCTTCAACCAGATACTTGATAGCTGTACGAGCCCGGGGATACAATTGCACCTCATCAAAGATTATAACCGAATTTCTTGGATATAGAGGTGTATTGGTGAAACTGCTTAAATACATAAAGAACGTATCCAAGTCATCCAGATAGGTTTCGAACAAGGATTTTATGTCCTTTCCTATTTTATTGAAATCAAGTAAAATATAACTCTTGTATTCTTTTTGAGCGAATTCCTTTACGATATAGCTCTTTCCTACACGACGGGCACCATTGATGAGAACAGCACTTTCTCCGTTCTGTTCTTCTTTCCATTTCTTGAGTTGATCATATACTTTTCTTCTCATAATTTACACCTATCCTAGATTAATTTTATCGGAAAAATACACCTATCCGCGATTAACATTTCTCATTTTTTACACCTATCCGCGATTATCAGATGATGCAAATATACACATATCCGCGATTATCTCCAAGAAAAAGCCAGTTTTTTAATATCTTTTAATTTTAAGAATAAGATGATAACGATACGCAAGATCATAATATTGGTAATAGTATAAACATCATGCTTTAAGTCCATTGTAGCTTTGTGTTATAATCCATTGCAAGCATGTGAATTAGCTACAGAAGCCGTATCTATCGGCATGAAGAAGTAGATCTATCTAATAGTCGGCAGCCGCCAGCAAGGTTGCTGGCATATGGCAGCAACATTGTCGGCATATGACAGCAAGGTTGCCGGCAGCTGCCGGCAACCATACGAAACTATATTTAAAAGGTAAATAATACAGGTTTCTAAGACTATTTAAATAACTTATAAAAAGCTATATTATTTATGCGTCATGATATCGAGCACCATATCATCGGTAGCTCTCATCGCATCGGCACCGATGCTCGTGAGGTTGTGGATGCACTTATCCACATCATCATCTACGATACCCTCGGCAGAGGTGACACACTTGCCTTCCATAGAAAGGAGGGCAGAAAGAAGAGCGGTGCTGACACCTGATGAAATCTTCAGGGCACAACTTGGTTTCGCTCCGTCACAAATCATACCGGTGAGATTGGCTATCATATTCTTGACAGAATTGCAGATGCGGGTATAATCGCCACCCATCAGATAGGTGATGCCGCAACTGCTGCCCGTACTGGCTACCACACAACCGCAAAGAGCTGAAAGCTTGCCTAAGCTCTGCTTGATATAGATGGCAGTCAGATGACTGAGCATCAGGGCACGGATCATTTCCTCCTCGGTATTCTCGTTCTCCAGCGCATAAACCACCACAGGGTTCGTTGCACAGATGCCCTGGTTGCCGCTGCCGCTGTTACTCATTACCGGAATCATGGCGCCACCCATACGGGCATCGCAGGCTGAAGCGGTGCGGGAAATGATATGCGAGAAAATATTATCGCCGAAGATACCATGACTCAACGGACGGTCCATCGTCTTGCCCAGGCAGTGGCCATAGTTGCCTTTGATACTCAACTCGGCAGCCTTCATATTATAGTCTCTAGTCTTGAGAATGAAAGAAATCTCATCGAGCGGAGCTGTTGTTGCAAACTCGTAAACCATCGGGAAATTGAGCTGGATATCGTCATCAGCCTCATCACCCACAGTACCGCCACGCTTATCGAGCACTACCTCACCATTACGCTCAACATACACAAAATGGGTATGTGAACCGGAGATAATTGCCGTAGCCTGGTCTTCACCGGCATGACAGATGATTTCGATATAGAGTTTATCCACATCACCCTGCTTCAGTTTGATGTTGATATCCGCATCCTTGATATATTGTTTGCCCTGCTCCAGATTGTCGGGAGTAAGATCTTTCAACACTTCCAGCTGATATTCAGGCTTTCCGATGAGCGCACCCAGCGATACGGCGATAGGCAAGCCGATCATACCCGTGCCAGGAATGCCGACACCCATCGCATTCTTGAGCATATTAGGACTCAGAAGAACTTCAATACGTTCAGGGCGCTTGCCCAATGTAGTAGCAGCCTTGGCTGTACATAGTGCCACAGCCATCGGTTCGGTACAGCCGATGGCAGGAACCACCTCTTTATTAACGAGCGCAATGATGCGCTCACGCTTACTTTTCTCTAACATAATCTATATAACTTTTATATAAATAACGTTCTTACCATTATTTCGGGTACAAAAATACAAAAAATAAACCGTATTCTTCTCTTTTCTCGAGAAAAATACGGTTTAAATCTATATTTCTTGATGAATTAGTCTTCCAACTGGAACAGAGGATCATCTGGAGTCAGCATGGTTGGCTTCTGGTCGAATTCCTTCAAGAGCTGCTCAGAAGCATACTTCTTGTTTACTACCAGGCGGAACATGTACTCGTTGAACCAATCGTTGGTCATGATGAAGCAACCGGCAAAACCATTGTCGGCACCCCAACTGTTCTCCACCTTCCACTTTACAGGCTTGCCATTGGCATCGAGATCTACAGCTGTCAGCGTCATGGCATGAGTAGAACCGCTATCGAAAGTAGCGATACGGTCAGCCTTGTTCATTGGGAATGAGGTATTGAAGAGGCTTCCATAGTCGAAGTTGTCGAGTGCCAGATAGCCGCGCTTTCTATCAAGCTGCTTGCCCACATCATAGCTTGAATACATCTTATGACCATCCTTCAGAGAGGCGATGGCGAGCTGGGCTATCTCCTCCATAGGCAAGTTCAGATACTTCCAGTTATGGCCATCGTAAGTGTGGCGGTCGTACTCTACCTCGTATGTCTTGTGGTAAGGACGGCGTGGATCGTTCATCACCATCAGGAAGGTACCATTCAGGTCCTTGCCTACGGTTTCCTCATAGAAACTCTTAGGAGTATACTTCTTCGCCTCGCCAATCTGCTTGCCGTCCTTGTCGCGGAAAGCATAGGTAAATTCCTTTACCGGTTCGCCGAGAGTAAGACTCAGCATGTGATAAACCTGACCGAGCATCTCGTTCTTGCGAGCCTGGATAGCTGCCGACTTCTTGCCCTGAGCCACCATCTTGCGGAGTTCCAGACCATACTCGCGGAGCTTGCTGCTTACGAGACGGCTCATCTTGGAAGTATTGTTGCTTGAGAAGGTCTCAGGCTGGGCGCTCATTGGTACGAGACCATACTTGCTTGCCAAATCGGCAACACCACAGAAAGTACCACCATCATTGAGCGGATTCTTGAAGAAGAACTGCACCTGAGGATCCTCGATGCTCTTCTTGCCAAGGTCGATAACACCCTGAAGCATCAGGTTAGCCTTCTCCAGCTGGTCATAGAAGAAGAGGTAATCCTGAGAATACTCCACCACTCTACCCTGCTTGTCGTTGAGGGCGAAGTTAGAACGGAGCACGTTAAAACCGCTGAACATCCAGCAACGGCCCGAACTCTTCTGGTTGTGAATGCTCTGCGAAGGAGTCTCGATGCTGAAATGAGTATCAACCGGGGCCTCGTTGGCATGATTCTTCACAAGGTCATCAATGCTGTTGTTGGCAATCGCATTGAAGAGTGCCTTGTTGGCGATACCTGACTGCTGGCTTTTCTCCATCTGCTGGAGAGCAGACTGACTGATGCCGCCACCCTTGGTCTGCGCCATCAGAGACATGGAAGCCATCATCATGGCTCCCAAAAGTAATACATTTTTTCTCATCACGATAAAGGTATTTATTTGCTTATTGTTATATAACTAATTCCGGATTTCATTCCTTTTTCAGAAATTTCCTTTGCAAAAATACAAAGAATAATCGGAAAAAGCGAAAATATTGCCTCAAAAGTGCTTTATATAGGAAAAAAGCATTATCTTTGCACAAGATTTTCACGAAGAAAACATGGACAAGAACAAGTTTAGTCTATTAAATAGTATAAAATACCCGGAAGATTTGAGACGGCTGAGCATTGACCAGCTGCCACAAGTCTGCAAAGAGTTAAGAGAAGACATTATCGACGAGGTTGCCGTCAACCCCGGTCATTTTGCCTCCTCTCTTGGCGTGGTGGAAATAACCGTAGCCCTACATTATATCTACAACACCCCATACGACCGTATTGTATGGGATGTGGGACACCAGGCCTACGGACACAAGATATTAACAGGACGCCGCGAAAACTTCTGCACCAACCGCAAGTTGCACGGCATCCGTCCATTCCCTACACCTTTAGAAAGCGAATATGATACCTTCGCCTGCGGACATGCGAGCAATTCCATCTCCGCAGCACTCGGTATGGCCGTTGCCGCACGCGAAAACGGAGATACCGACAGGCATGTGGTAGCCGTCATTGGCGATGGAGCCATGAGCGGCGGACTGGCTTTCGAGGGACTGAACAACGTATCAAGTACACCTAACGACATGCTCATCATCCTGAACGACAACGATATGAGCATCGACCGGGCAGTGGGAGGTATGGAGAAATATCTCCTGAACCTCGATACCAACGAGACCTACAACCGCCTCCGTTTCAAGGCATCGCAGTGGCTGCACTCCAAAGGTTATCTCAACGAAGACCGCAAGAAGGGCATCCTGCGCCTGAACAATGCACTGAAGTCGGCACTGAGTCATCAGCAGAACATCTTCGAGGGAATGAATATCCGCTACTTCGGACCTTTCGACGGTCATGACGTGAAGGAAGTGGCGAGAGTACTCAAACAGCTTAAGAACATGAAGGGTCCTAAGCTGCTGCACCTGCATACCACCAAGGGAAAGGGTTACGAACCTGCCGAGAAGAGTGCTACCATCTGGCACGCGCCAGGCAAATTCGATCCGGAAACGGGTGAGAGAATCATTGCCGATACCAGTAACCAGCCTCCGAAATATCAGGATGTTTTCGGTGAGACGCTGCTGGAACTGGCTCAGAAGAACCCGAAGATTGTAGGTGTGACGCCAGCCATGCCTACAGGATGCTCCATGAACATCATGATGAAGGCGATGCCAAACCGTACCTTCGATGTAGGTATTGCCGAGGGACATGCCGTCACCTTCTCAGGAGGTATGGCGAAAGACGGACTGATTCCTTTCTGCAACATCTACAGTTCGTTTGCACAGCGTGCCTACGATAACATCATCCACGACATGGCACTGCTCAACCTGCCGGTTATCATGTGTCTTGACCGTGCCGGACTGGTAGGCGAAGACGGACCTACCCATCATGGTGCCTTCGATATGGCGGCTCTCCGTCCGATTCCGCATCTCACCATCGCATCTCCGATGAACGAGCATGAGTTGCGCAACCTGATGTATTCAGCCCAGTTGCCAGGTCATGGCAGCTATGTTATCCGTTATCCGAGAGGCAAGGGTGTGCTTGTAGACTGGCGCAACCCGATGGAAGAAATCAAGACCGGTACCGGCAGAAAGCTGAAAGACGGCACCGATGTGGCCGTTCTTACCATCGGTCCTATCGGAAACGATGCAGCTCAGGCTATCGCTGAGGTAGAAGCCGAAACCGGAATGAGCATCGCCCACTACGATATGCGATTCCTCAAGCCACTCGATGAAGACATTCTGAAAGAGGTGGGCGAAAAGTTCAGCCGCATCATCACCATCGAAGACGGCGTTCGTATGGGCGGTATGGGCTCAGCCGTACTGGAATGGATGAACGACCATGACTATCAGCCAAAGATGACCCGAATGGGATTGCCAGATGAGTTTGTGGAGCACGGAACCGTGGCACAGCTCAGGGAAATCGTGCATCTCGATAAAGAATCAATCAAAGAAGCAATTAAGAAATGAAAATAATCATAGCTGGCGCATATGCCATAGGTACTCACCTGGCGCGACTCCTGTCACGCAGCAATGAAGAGATTACGCTCATCGATGAAAGCGAAGAGCGCCTGGCAAGCATTGGCTCCGACTGCGACCTGCTCACCATGCTGGGCAAGCCTACCAGTCTTCACATCTTACGCGATGCGGGGGTTGCAGATGCCGACCTCTTCATCGCCGTTACTCCGGTAGAAAGTACCAACATCACAGCTAGCATCCTTGCCAAGAACCTGGGTGCCAAAAGAACGGTGGCCCGCGTGGATAATCCGGAATATATGGATCCTCAGGCTCAGAAATTCTTCAAAGAATTAGGTATCAGCAAACTGATTTATCCGGAGATGCTCGCAGCCGTAGATATCAATAACGGACTGAAAATGAGTTGGGTACGTCAGCGCTGGGATGTGCACGACGGCGCACTCGTCATGCTCGGCATCAAACTGCGTGAAGGATGCGAGATACTGAACGAACCGCTCAAGAACATCAGCGGTCCTAACGATCCATACCACGTGGTAGCCATCAAGCGAGGCAGTGATACCATTATCCCTGGCGGTAACGACGAACTGAAACTCTACGACCTCGCCTACTTCATGACCACCCGCAACTATATCCCATATATCCGCAAGATTGTGGGCAAGGAGCACTATGTGGATGTGAAGAACGTGATGATTATGGGTGGCGGACGCACAGCCGTAAGAGCCGTAAAGAAGATGCCGGAATATATGGAATGTAAGATTATCGAGATGAGCGAGGAGCGCTGCGAATATCTCAACGATATTCTCGATGAGAACAAGACGCTCATCATTCATGGTGACGGACGCGACATTCCGCTGCTCGTAGAAGAAGGTATCCGCAGCACGCAGGCCTTCGTGGCACTGACCGGTAACGCCGAAACCAATATTCTGGCCTGTCTTACAGCCAAGAGAATGGGTGTGCGCAAGACGGTAGCAGCCGTAGAAAACGTAGACTACGTGAGCATGGCAGAGAGTCTGGATATCGGTACCATCATCAACAAGAAGATGATTGCCGCCAGCTACATCTACCAGATGATGCTCGATGCCGACGTGATGAACGTGAGATTTCTGATGAGCGCTAATGCCGATGTAGCTGAGTTTATAGCCAAAGAAGGTTCGAAGGTAACCCAGAAACCGGTGAAGGAACTCGGCATGCCTATCGGTGTAACCATCGGTGGACTGGTTCGCGGTGAAGAAGGAATGCTTGTTTCGGGAAATACCCAGATAGAACCGGGCGACTCGGTGATGGTTTTCTGCCACAACATCAACATGAAGAAAATTGAGAAATACTTCATCTAAGCGTGAAGGAGATAGAGAAATACTTCATATATGATAAACAGCAAATTAATATATAAGATTTTAGGGCAACTGCTTTTCATAGAAGCATTCCTGCTCTTCGTCAGTCTGCTGGTAGCTTTCTATTACCAGCAGGACGACATCTTTGCCTTCATTGTGGCAACACTTACCACCATCGGAGGCGGACTGGTGCTGAAATGGCGAGGACACGAAGCCGATAACTCAATGTCGCGCCGTGATGCCTATCTCGTGGTAACGCTCTCATGGATTGTATTCAGTTTCTTCGGAACCCTCCCCTTCATGATAAGTGGATACATCAACAACTTTACCGATGCCTACTTCGAAACCATGTCGGGATTTACGACAACGGGAGCTACAATATTAGACGATGTAGAATGTTTCCCCCACGGACTGCTCTTCTGGCGTTCGCTCACCCAATGGATAGGCGGTCTGGGAATTGTGTTCTTCACCATCGCCCTGCTGCCATCGCTTGTAGGAGGACAGACCAAGGTGTTTGCTGCCGAGGCTACAGGTCCTATCAAGACCAAGCTTCATCCCCGTCTTTCCACTTCGGCAAAATGGATATGGAGTATCTATCTGATGCTCACCATCGCCTGCATCATATCCTACTATGTGGCGGGAATGAATCTCTTCGACAGTTTCAACTATGCGATGAGCACGACGGCAACGGGTGGTTTCGCTACCCACAACAGCAGTACCGAGTTCTTCCATTCACCAGCGCTGGAATACATCTGTACGTTCTTCTGTTTCCTGTCGGGTGTGAACTTCACCCTGCTCTATGCAGCCGTCATCAAGTTTAAAATCAAGGATCTGTTCAAGAACTCAGAGTTTAAGTTCTATGCATTCCTGGTTGCTGCATTCAGCGCCTTCATCATGGTAGAGCTGATGGTGATGCGCAACTACGATGTGGAGCATGCCTTCAGAAGTGCTATCTTCCAGGTGGTTTCTTTCATCACCACCACCGGTCTGTTTAACGACGATGCTGCTGTGTGGCCTCATGTTACCTGGGTGGTATTGGCAGCCTGCATGTTCTTCGGAGCCTGCTCGGGCAGTACGAGTGGAGGTTTGAAATGTATCCGTGGCGTGATGCTGGTAAGAATGGTGAAGAATGAATTCCGCCAGATTCTGCATCCTAACGCCGTGCTGCCATTGAAGATTGATGGTGTGAACGTACCGATGCAGAAGCGTGTTACGCTGCTTGCCTTCCTCACCACTTATCTCATCATCTGTCTGGTGATATCGTTCACGATGATAGCCATGGGCATCGACAATACCAATGCCATCACCATCACCCTGAGTTGTGTGGGTAATGTGGGACCTACGCTGGGTACGGAAATCGGACCAACCATGTCGTGGAGCGAACTGCCGGATGTGGCAAAATGGTTCTGCTCGCTGATGATGCTCATCGGTCGTCTGGAAATATTCAGTGTGCTGGTTATCTTTACACCAGCATTCTGGAGAGAGAACTAACATACCCAGAGGGGGAGTTAGAAAATAAAAGAGAAGTTGATATTTGAAGTAAGAAATACGCTTACTAGACTAAGTATATTTCGCACAAAAAGCGTTATATATAATAAGGTATAGGTTCAGCAAGAGCCTTACCGGAGAGTAAGAAACCGTACTGAAGAGTACATTTATAAACTAAATATAGGTAATAATGAAACCATTAAAATTTCAACCGCTATTAAAATCCACCATCTGGGGTGGCAGTAAGATTATCACTTTCAAGCATCTCGACGTAAAGCAAGAGAATGTGGGAGAAAGCTGGGAAATCTCTGGAGTACCAGGAAATGAAAGCATCGTAGCCGATGGCGAGATGCAGGGCAAGAGCCTCAACGAGGTTGTTGCAGAACGGAAGGGAAGCTTCCTCGGAGAAGAGAACTACAAGCGTTTCGGCAATGAGTTTCCACTGCTCATCAAGTTTATCGATGCCAACCGCGACCTCTCTATCCAGGTGCATCCTAATGATGAAATTGCCAAGAAGCAAGGTAAGGAACGCGGCAAGACCGAGATGTGGTATGCACTGCCATGCGAGCCGGATGCCAAGCTCTACAACGGCTTGAAGATGCAGATTACTCCTGAGCAGTACAAGGAGATGGTAGAGAATGATACCATCACCGATGCCCTGGCTCAGTATAACGTGAAGGAAGGTGACTGCTTCTTTATCCCAGCCGGCAGAATCCACACCATCGGAACAGGCTGTTTCGTTGTCGAGATTCAGCAGACCAGCGATGTTACCTATCGCATCTACGACTTCAAACGCAAGGACAAGGATGGCAACTATCGCCAGCTCCACACCAAGGAAGCTGCCGAGTGCATTGACTACACCGTATTGCCAGACTATCGCCAGCACTACACTCCTGCCAAGAACCAGGGTGTTAGCATGGTACAGTGCCCTTACTTCACCACAGCCGTTTATGATCTCGATGAGCCAATGACACTGGATTATTCAGAGTTGGACAGCTTCGTGATTCTGATTGGCTTGAAGGGTGAGGCTAAGATTACCGACAACGAGGGTAACGAGATTACGCTCCAGGGCGGCGAAAGTATCGTTGTTCCTGCCAGCACCAAGACATTGAAGATAGAAGGAACCCTGAAGTTCCTGGAGACATACGTATAATTTTAAAGGTAAAAGGGTAAAAAAGTAAAAAGGTAAAAAGAAAGCAGGCAGATGACATCCCGCCAGGCTCTTTTTACCTTTTTACTTTTTTACCCTTTTACCTTTTTACTTTTTTACCTTTCCAAATACTTTTCCACATCCGCCTGAATTTTCTGGAATTCGGGAGAGAACTGGTAGAAGGTGTTCTTCTTCATCATCATCTTCACCTTGCCCAGACTATTCTCATAACATGCCATTTCGGTGCGGGCCTGCTCGGAATGGAGGGCACGGTCGCGGATTTCATTCTCCCTATCGTTGCGCAAAGCATCACAGACGCTCTGGACGATAGGACTAACTACCAGGTCGAAGAGATGATGCCCCTGAATATATAAATAGGTATTGCTCTCGTTTACACCCAGATTGTTGAGGTAAAGAGCCATTTCATCCAACTCATCCTTAAACTTCTTGAAGCGACGCTCCAGCTGGAACAGCTTTGCCCGCACCTTCTTTCCCAAATAATCTATCGCCCATTTAGGATCCTGGATTCGGACAGAAGGCAGCATGATGACCTTATCAAACTCCGCCATATCAAAATGCATCGACATCTTGCGATGACGCACATAGAACAGCATGTGCCATAAGAAGAGGGGCCAGATGGTACGGGAATAGGACTCAAGGAAACGCTCGAAATCGAAGATGCGACGGTCGTTGAGCGTCACCATCACACAGGTTTCGTGCAATCCTCTGGCATAACATTGGAAGTTTTCAATGGCATAGGCATAGGTATGGAAGATGTAAGGATTCTCCAACATCTGCTGGGAAGACTCGGTTGAGCCCTGACGCAGATAATCGTAATCGGCATCTACACAGGCTATCATATCCCTACCTACTCCCTTCAGCATACTGGAGATAGCAGCCTTCTTGCCTCGGTCTAAATGCTGGTTACGGGTAGGCAGCATGATATCAAAATAGCGTTTTTCATTCTCAAACTTTCCCAGTACAGAACGCCAGAAGAAGACATCATCATAGCTCTCGACGTAAGCCACAATCTTGCGCCGAGCCTTCTTCGAGGTCATCCTGTTGGCTGCCTCGAAGAACTGGGAATTGATATTATCGGTTAAACGTTTAGCCATAAGCTGAAAAAATCAACATTCAACACTTAACATACAACATTACGAAATCGTAATATCATTCACATCCGTCACCCTATCGGTCCATCCATCCATGACCACAGCAGGACTGTGGGTGGTCATGATAATCTGGATATTCGGATTAAGCTGCAGCACCAGACCGATGAGCTGCTTCTGCCATTCGAAATGAAGGCTGATTTCCGGCTCATCCATAAAGAGGACGTATGACTGGTTGTCCTCCACCAGCACGGTGAGGAGGATGGCAAGAATCTGCTTCTCACCAGCCGAGAGCTGATAAGGCGAGAGCTGCTCGCCTATCTGGTTGAAGCGGATTTCGTTGGCAGTACGGATGATGGTCTTGCCGGTATCCTTAAAAAGATTATCTACCATATCCTGGAACATCTTCTTAGGTTCACTCAGTTTCTGAGCCTTGAAGGCGGCATCCGGTTCGCCGCTCTGAAGCACAGCGATGATGCGGTTGCCGATGTTCACCTGATAATCCAGATACTTGCGCTGCAGCTGGAAGAGCTGCCAGTCGAGTTCGGTAACCAGGGTAAGGTCTATCTTGTTGATCATCTCGGCATTCATCAATGGTCTATCTACCGAGCGGATTACATCATATCTAATCCACTTTGCCTCCTCCGGCTCCACCTTCAGATGCACACCCTTGATCATGTGACTAGGGAATTCACCGCCAGCCGCCAGACCCTTTACCACCTTATTTAATATAGTACTCTTGCCCACGCCGTTTACACCACTCAGGATATTGACACGGCGGTCGAGGTTCCAAAGAATATGTTTGGTACCGCTCCAGAGAGATTCAATCTCTATCTGTTTGATATAATCAGCATATTTCTGCATAAGAATAATCTCCTATCTTTAATAGTCAAGAACGGAAAAAGACTATTGTCTTAACTTCTTAACTCCTTTAAGTTTCAAAAAATATACCGCAAATATAGCAAAATTCCTCGAATTTTTGTACCTTTGCACTCGATTTTATTCAAAAATAGGAAGATTTAAATAGAAATAAGGAAAAAATGGATAACAAACGACCTCTTATCGCCCACCTGTGCCTCTTCTGTTCCGGCGCATTCTGGGGACTGATGGCTCCCGTAGGCAAGGATGCCATGCTTCACGGCATCGACGGCATCGACCTGGTGAGCTTCCGTGTATTGGGTGGTGCCCTCCTCTTTTGGCTCACCTCATTATTCACCAAGAAAGAGCATGTTCCAGTAAAAGACATTTTCAAGTTTGCTGCTGCGGGCCTCTTCGCCCTCGTGTTCAACCAGTGTTCTTACACCATCGGTCTGAACATGACCTCGCCTAGCAATTCCAGCATTATGACCACCTCGATGCCTATCTTCGCCATGATTCTCTCCTTCCTGATATTGAAGGAGCCTATCACCTGGAAGAAGGCGCTCGGCGTGCTGATGGGATGTGCTGGTGCTGTCATCATCATCACGACAAGTGCCACAGCAGGCAATGCCAAAGTGGGAAACATCTGGGGTGACCTGCTCTGTATGTCGGCGCAGCTTTCTTTCGCCCTCTACCTGTCGCTCTTCAAGAACCTGCTGTCTAAGTATTCGCTCTTCACCATCAACAAGTGGATGTTCCTCTGGGCAACGGTTCTGATATGGCCTTTCACCATCAGCCACGTGGTGAGCATCGACTTTGCCCATGTTCCGATGAGCACCTGGTGGGAAACGGGCTACGTGGTTCTCTTCGGCACCTATCTGGGTTACATCTGCATGATGATTGGTCAGAAGACGTTGCGCCCTACCGTGGTATCTGTATATAATTATGTGCAGCCGCTGGTATCAGTCACCGTGAGTGTTATCGTGGGTCTCGCCGTATTCAAGGGTATGCAGGCGATTGCTGCCATCCTCGTATTCTCTGGTGTATGGCTCGTGGTAAAGAGCAAGTCGAAGCATGATATCGACAAGCACGACCACAGTCTGGCTTACGAGAAAAGACATGCTTAAAAGATAAAAAGCTTATCATATTCGCTACACGCCCTGAAAGGGCAGAAGCTCCTAGCCCAGGGCAACACCCTGGGTAATGATAGACGCAAGCCTGTCGCCCTGAAAGGGCAAAAGCTTTATTAATGTCGATTTATAAAACTGAAACTGTCCCCATCTGAGATAACAGATGAGGACAGTTTTTTATATAAGAAAAGAATATCAGCAACCGAAGTAAACCATCAGTCCGCCCAATACGATATAAAGCAGGGCGTATGGGATGGCCGAACGGAGAATCTCTCCATCCTTTCCCTCCATATCGCAGGCTGCAGTAGCGATGGCGATACTCTGCGGACTGATCATCTTGCCACCCGTGGCTCCCGTAGTGTTGGCAGCAACCAGCCAGTTTTCCTGACCGCCCTCCATACCGAAGAATGTGCTCTGCCCCGTCATGCCCAACTGGTTGGCAACATGAGCCTGGAGCTTGGCAAAGAGGATATTCGAAGAGGTATCAGACCCCGTTACGAAGGTTCCTATGGCACCAATCATCGGCGCTACCAAAGGATAGAAATCACCCGTCACAGCCACCAGTCCGGAAGCGATGGAAGTAATCATTCCCGAATAGTTCATCACACTTGCCAGGGCTATCAGCGAACAGATGGTCACCACCGTCTTTCGCAGATTCACCGTGGTACGGGCAAGAATCACCATCAATTTCTTGAGGCTCAATCCCTGAATCAATCCACCAATCGTAGCACCCAAGAAGAGCATCAGGCCCGCATTGGATATCCAGCCAAACTTAAAGGTGCTGTCGAGCACAGGCAGATGAACCGCACTCACCAGATGACTTTTGAGGAAAGCATTGACCGGAGGACAGAGTGCTCCGGAAACCAGGATGAATATCAATATAAAAAGGTAAACGCTCCATGCCTTCAGGCTTTCGGCAAGCGTAAAGGTTTCCTTATCCTGCACCTTGCTCTTTCTGGCAAATACCTTGGCGTATGCGATGATGGCGATAATGGCAGCCAACGAACCGATGATGGCTGGAGTCTCCGAACCGAGATAATAGCCGCAGACAAACTGCACTACCACGGAAATCACTCCCACCCAGAGGGCGATGATGAGATTCTTGATAAGATTATGCTTATCGGTAAGCGTCAGGATAATAAAAGGCAGGATGATAAAGAGAGGTGCCAGCTGGATAATGGCGAAGGCCGAAGTCTCGCAAATCTGTGCCGCCGAAGCCGATCCGCTTTCAGCCACCTCATTGCAGAGCGTAGTAACCGGTACACCCACGGCACCAAATCCCGTAGCCACGGTATTACCGATTAAGGATACCAGAGCCGAGAACATCGGTTTGAATCCGAGTCCGATGAGGATGGCAGCAGGTATCGCCACCGCCGTTCCGAAGCCCGCCATACCTTCGAGCAGTCCGCCGAATCCCCATACGAGGAGCAGCACGAGCAGTCCCTTATCATCGGTAATCGATGTAAACTGCCTCTTGATCACCTCTATCTGCTTGCTTTCCACGAGGATATTATAGCTGTAGATAGCCATCAGAATGATGATGAGAATCGGGAATACCGCCTTCAGGATGCCTTCCACCACCGCCCATCCCGTCAGGGCGATCACGCTATCCTCCGAATGTTCCGGAGCAATCATGCCTAGCGGCGAAGCAGCGAAGAGAGCGAGCAACACGGTAACTACCAGCGTCAGCAAGGCGCTTTTATGACCTGCCATCTTGAAGCCGAGCATCAGGATGAACAGCAACACGATGGGAATAATAGAAACTACAGATGCCATAAGCCATTCAGTTTTTTAATGTTTTCGATTGCTAAATTTTATGTTTATGACTGCAAAAATAACATTTTTCTTTGAAAAAAGAAAGCATTATTTGAAAAAAATCTCTTCTTAGATGTCCGATTTTTCAATTTCATACGTCTATAGAGTGTAAAGGTTATGAGAACAGAAGAATTCAACCATATCATCCTACCGATGCGCAGCAACTTGAAAGCGTATGCGCTAAGGTTGACTGAGAGTGACGACAATGCAGAAGACCTCGTGCAGGAAGTCATGCTCAGGCTGTGGGACATGCGCCAGAATATCCAGGCAGAAGATAACCTCAAGGCTCTAGCCATCACTATCATGCGCAACAAGTTTTATGACCAGTGCAGGCATGAGGAGCGGAACTTCACCACCGACAAGGTAATGGAAGTACCCATAGAAGACCGGCGGGCAGAGCAACGGGACGAGGTAAACCTCATCAAGCAGATAGTGGCACAGCTTCCGCCCTTGCAGCAGCAGATATTCCGCATGAAGGAGATAGAAGGCTATACTGCCGATGAAATCATGCAGATAACGGGATGTACTGCCGATAATCTCCGAAAGAATCTCTCCAGAGCCCGACTCAAAATCAGAGAGACTTATATGAACATCGTGAAACAGAACAGAACAAAATAAAGAAGGAGGAAAGAATATGAACGATAAAATAAAAAGAATCGATGAATTCAAGAATACCAATGAATTCAAGACGATACAGGACTTGCTCGACAAGTATATGGATGGTGCCACATCCAATGAGGAAGAGGCAACGCTCAGAAAATATTTCGAAGAGCATGCCAATGATATTCCGGAAGAATGGGAATCCTACCGCGCCCTCTTCAGCTATATAGGATTCGAACAGATGAATCTTTCTCAAATTCTAAAAGGAGAAGAAGAGAAGGAGGAGGATTTCGAAAAAAAAGATATCGAGAAAGAAAAAATCCCAAAGAAGGAAGCTTCTCGCAGCAGATGGCTCAAATATTTCGGCACTTCTGTGGCAGCAGCCGCTATCATCGCATTCCTGATTGTGGGCATCCAGAAGATAGCCCAGCCTCAGCCTGAATGTTATGCGGTTATCGATGGAAAGGTTTATACCGACCAGGAGTTCGTTCATAACGAAGCCCTGGATGCCCTGGAAGATGTTTCGGCAGATTCCGAAGATCCATTCAGTGCCCTGGATATGATGAAACAATAAATTCATCTTTTAGATGAATCAATCAAACTATAAAGTATAATATATATAATAAGGTATAGAATATGAAACGATGCAACTTGATAAAACGCTTCTTCATCGGACTGCTTCTTATCGTGGTAGCCTCGATTTCGGCTAATGCCCAGGAGGGGCTGTACGTAAAAAGCATATTCCAACGCTTCGGACACGCCAAGGGATGCAAGATGGTTACGATGCAGAATGCGCAACTCAAAGGTTACAGGCTCAAGATATACAAGAGCCTGGTATATAAGAACCATGCCACGGAAATAGCCCACTATCTGAAGTCCGACCGCAAGGCTGCGAAAAAGATCAGAGAGGTGGTGGAAAATGGCAAGATGGTGAGCGGCTATTACATGATGGCCCCCTTGAGCAATGGCAACAACCGCTTTATCCTCTTCAGCAATCCGAGTAAAAGCAAGGGAACCGTGATTTATATCGAAGGCGACCTGTCGCCCGAAGATATCATGAAACTCTGCTATTCCAGAAGATAGAAGCAACATTTTTCTTCTGGAATCTTCTCAATAAGAATAAGAAACAACATAAAATAAAGTATTATGAATATCAAAAACGTAATGATGATGGCTGCCATGATGCCAGCCTTCGCCCTTGCTGAAACCAACAGCAACAGTGCACCAGCCTCTGTAGAGGCTAACGACACCACAATCAGAGTGAACGACCAGAACATCGTCATCAAGCAGGATGGTGAACAGACTTCTGTGAAGATATATAAGATGAACGGCAACGAGATGACCAAGATTTCCGAAACCCAATTTGTAGATGGTCAGGAAGTAGAAAAGGTATTTGTCACCTCGCCTTTCATCCCTCAGACCTTGAGCAAGCGCAAGCGCAGTCTGGAGAGTCATTATCCAACCTTCTTCTTCGGCTGTAGCCAGTTGCCAGGCAGCAGGGGAAGCATGGGAGGCAACAACGAGATGCACAGTCGCGACTCCAAGTCGTGGGAATGGGGCATCACCCTCACCAGTCTCTGTTTCCGCCTTTCCAACGAAATGGCGCTCACCTCCTCTCTCTCCATCGGACAGGTACACCACCATTTCAAGGACAATTATGTATTAAGCACCGAAAACGGGGTATCAGCAATGACTCCGATAGAAGGCGAGACGCTGAAGAAAAGCTATATCAGCTACAATGTGCTCCGCCTGCCTATCATGCTGGAGTGGCAGAAGCGCATAGGATGCCATGATGCATTCCTGGCGTTAGGTCCATCGGTAGAATATCGCTGGCACGAGCATTCCCGCTACTTCATCGGAAAGCACAAGCATACCGAAACGGGCGATATCAACCTCAACCCTATCGGCTTGAACCTCGAGGCCCGTGCCGGCTACTCAGGAGTGATGCTCTACGCCCGTACTGGAATAACCCCACTGCTCAACAAGACCAAGGCTCCCGAGTGCTACCCGATGACCATCGGCTTAGGATTCAGATTGTAACATAGCTGCAATGTAGCAGAAATATAGCTGTAATGTAGCAAAACATAACTGAAACTGTCCCCATCTGAAACACCCATTCAGATGAGGACAGTTTTTTATTCTGCCAAATTCGGGAATTAAAAACGGCCAAATTCGGGAAAAATATTCAGCCAAATTCGGGAGTTGAATATAGCCAAATTGGGTAACAGATTTCGAAAATCACAGCCAAATTAAGTAACGAATCACAGCCAAATTGGGTAACGAATCACAGCCAAATTAAGTAAAAATATGCCGCCAAATTTGGTAATTCTAAGATTTTATCGTATATTTGCAGCCGAAACAAAAGAGATTCAATATGAAAGAATACAAAAAAAGAATTGCAGATAAACTATTGGAATACAGACTCGAAGAAGTTGGAGCAGTATTGATAGAAGGGCCAAAATGGTGTGGAAAAACTACCACAGCAGAACAAAAGGCCAAAAGCGTGCTATATATGGCAGATCCAGACAACCAAAACAACTATCTGGAAATGGCAAATTTAAAGATAAAAATGCTCCTGAAAGGAGAAAAGCCACGACTCATTGACGAATGGCAAATCATACCGCAAATCTGGGATGCCATCCGATTTGAAGTGGACCACCAGGGTGAGGAAGGCTTGTTTATCCTCACAGGATCTGCCGTGCCTGCATCTTCCGAAAAAATACATCACACGGGTACAGGACGTTTCGCCTGGATTACCATGCGACCTATGTCATTATGGGAATCAGGAGAATCTACAGGAGAAGTTAGCATCAGCGAACTGTTCAAGGGAAATGCAAACCTGGAAGGTTTCAACAAATTGAAACTGGAAGACATCGCCTATCTCGTATGCAGAGGTGGATGGCCTAGTGCCACTACCAAGAACCCAAGAGCCGCTTTGCGACAGGCATACGACTATTATGATGCGGTGGTAAAGAGTGATATTTCAAGAGTGGATGAAATCAGCAGAAACAGCGAACGAACTAAGCTGCTTCTACGTTCATACGCCCGTTCACAAGGTGGCCAAGTAAGTATCGGAGCCATAAGACAAGACATGATGGAAAACGATGATGAGACACTGGCAGACAAGACTGTACAGAGTTACATCGGTGCACTCAAAAAAATCTTCGTCATAGAGGACATGCCTGCCTGGAATCCGAACCTTCGCAGCAAGACTGCCATCCGTTCGGCTGAAACCCGATATTTCGTTGATCCATCCATTGCGGTGGCTGCTTTAGGTCTAGGTCCTGATGATCTCATCAACGACTTGGAGACTTTCGGTTTGCTTTTCGAGACCCTATGCGTCCGTGATCTTCGTGTATATGCTGATGCCATCGACGGCAACGTATATCATTACCGCGACAAGAACGGTTTGGAATGTGATGCAGTTATCCATCTCCGCAACGGCTCATACGGTCTCATCGAAATCAAGCTGGGTGGTGCACAAGCCATCGAAAAAGGAGTCTCTACGCTAACTGCTCTTGCAGATAAGATAGACACGACCAAGATGAAAGCTCCATCTTTCATGATGGTACTCACTGCCGTAGGAGACTATGCTTACCGCAGAGAAGACGGAGTATATATGGTACCTATCGGCTGCTTGAAAGACTAGTTTGGGATAGGATACAGACTCAAAAATCCTATATATAATAAAAATTGCTCCTATATATAATAAGGTGTAAACCCATCAAAGCAGCTAAAAAATGCCCGAATACCACAAACGTGGTAGCAGGAATACTACTCATATGCTATTTCAGAATCCAAAAAATCGCCGTACCTTTGCAGCGTCAATCAGAACAAACAGTCTGATGCCTATCATGACTGGATAACTGGGCGACAAATTTATATAAATGAATAAGATTGAATATTAACATAAAATTAAAGAAAGGACATAGATTATGAGTACAGAAAAGAAACTTCGCTTTGAGACACTTCAGTTGCATGTAGGTCAGGAAAATCCAGATCCAGCTACCGACGCTCGTGCGGTGCCTATCTACCAGACCACAAGTTACGTGTTCCGCAACTCTCAGCACGCTGCCGATAGATTCGGACTCCGTGACGCAGGTAACATCTATGGTCGCTTGACCAACTCTACTCAGGGTGTATTCGAAGACCGTGTGGCTGCCCTCGAGGGTGGTGTAGCAGGTTTGACTGTCGCTTCTGGTGCTGCCGCCGTTACCTACGCTCTGCAGAACATTCTTCAGAATGGCGACCACATCGTTGCTGCCGACAACATCTACGGTGGTACTTATAACCTCATCACTCATACATTATCCACACAGGGTGTCAGCTACACCATCGTGGATCCTCGCAACTTCGAGCAGGTAGAGGCTGCCATCCAGGACAATACCAAGGCTCTCTATGCAGAGACCTTCGGAAATCCTAACTCTGATGTAACCGATATCGATAAGTTGGCAGAGATTGCTCATCGCCACAACATCCCATTGATTATCGATAATACCTTCGGCACTCCATACCTCATCCGTCCTATCGAGCACGGAGCAGATATCGTGGTTCACTCTGCAACCAAGTTCATCGGCGGTCACGGTTCATCTCTCGGTGGTGTCATCGTAGATGGCGGTAAGTTCGACTGGAAGGCAAATGCCGACAAGTTCCCTACTCTCGCTAAGCCAGACCCATCTTATCATGGTGCCGTATTCGCAGATGTAGCCGGAGCAGCAGCCTTCGTAACCCGAATCCGTGCGGTCATCCTTCGTGATACCGGTGCAACCATCTCTCCATTCAATGCCTGGATTCTTCTTCAGGGCTTGGAGACATTGAGCCTCCGTGTAGAGCGTCACGTTCAGAATGCATTGAAGGTAGTAGAGTATCTGGAGAACAATCCTAAGGTGGCTAAGGTTAATCACCCAGCCGTTCCTTCTCATCCAGACCACGAGCTTTACAAGAAGCTCTTCCCTAACGGCGGTGGTTCTATCTTCACCTTCGATATCAAGGGCGGCGAGAAAGAGGCATGGGAGTTCATCGACCACCTGCGCATCTTCTCTTTGCTGGCTAACGTAGCCGACGTGAAGTCACTGGTTATCCACCCAGCAACAACCACCCACTCTCAGTTGAGCCCAGAGGAGTTGGAGGAGCAGCACATCTATCCTTCTACTGTTCGATTGAGCATCGGTATCGAGAACATCGACGACCTAATTGAGGCACTCGATGAGGCATTTACCTACGTAAAGTAATTTCAGTGTTGAATGTTGAATGTTGAATTGCCTGACGGACAATAACGGCATTCAACATTCAACACTCAACATTAAAATTCAACATTCAACACTCAACACTTAACATTAAAAAAATCATTATGGCAAAGATATATAAACAGATTACTGATTTAATCGGTAAGACCCCATTGGTAGAATTGGGTAAGTATTCAGCATCCAAGGGTTTGGAGACTCCAGTGATTGCTAAGGTAGAATTCTTCAATCCTGGCGGAAGCGTAAAGGATCGTATCGCTCTTGCGATGATCGAAGACGCTGAGCAGAAGGGCATCCTGAAACCAGGTGCCACCATCATCGAACCAACCAGCGGTAACACGGGTGTAGGCCTGGCTCTGGTATCAGCCGTAAAGGGCTACCACCTCATCCTCACCATGCCAGAAACCATGAGTGTGGAGCGCAGAAACCTGGTGAAGGCTTACGGCGCTGAAGTGAGATTGACCAGCGGTAAGGACGGAATGCCTGGCGCCATCAAGGCTGCCGAGGAGCTCCGCGATTCCATTCCGGGTTCCGTGATTCTGGGACAGTTTACCAACCCAGCCAATCCTACCAAGCACTATGCCACAACCGGACCAGAAATCTGGGCAGATACCGATGGCGAGATTGATATCTTCGTAGCCGGTGTAGGAACCGGTGGAACCATTTCGGGTATCGCCAAGTACCTGAAAGAGCAGAATCCAAACGTGAAGGTGATTGCCGTAGAACCTGCCACATCGCCTGTATTGAACGGCGGACAGAGCGGTCCTCACAAGATTCAGGGCATCGGTGCCGGTTTCATTCCAGAGACCTACTCTTCAGAATATATCGATGAGGTATTGGATATTCAGAACGATGATGCAATCAAGGCAGGTCGTGACCTGGCTCAGACCGAGGGTCTCTTGGTAGGAATCTCATCAGGTGCTGCCGCCTTTGCAGCCACCGAGATTGCGAAGCGTCCTGAGAACAAGGGCAAGAAGATTGTAGCCCTCTTGCCAGATACTGGTGAGCGTTATTTAAGCACTGTACTCTACGCTTTCGAGGAGTATCCATTGTAATTCACAATCGGATATTTTCTGATGGAAGCAAAATCTATCATAATTTCCCCAACCAGCTATCCCATAGCAGGTTGGGGATTTTCATTTTTCGGAACTTCATATATATTTGCAAATGCGATACCACCGCCCTAACTACCTATTTTTATATAGTTAGGGCGGTGCTATCACTAAAATTCGAGACCATTTACCGCATAGAGCGGTACGTTTGTAACCCAATCTTCCTGCTGATAATCATTCATGGAGATGCGATAAGCCTTCTTTGACTGGTTGTCAGCAACAAACTGGCGCAGGCTTTTTGCCTTGAGATTAGACATCGCACCTAGAAGTCCGACATCCAGGACGAAGTTTTTGAAGGCTGCCTGGTCTTCATAACCGGCAAGCGGCAGTCGAGAAAAGGGGCAGTATCAGTCAAAAAAAACGGACGTCGAGGAACAAAACCACCTATCTAATTGATTATCGATACATTCACATCTTTTAATCACATTTTATGAGGGAATAATCCGCACACCAATCACATTTTATGAGGGAATCCAGCAACTTTCTCGCACATTTTATGAGGGAACACCCACTTTTTAACTGATTTTAAAGAAGCCTTCTCCTATTTCATGGGGCGCGAATTCAATAATCAAGCGCCAATACTTTTTTTTCAAAATATTGGCGCTTTTTTTTGAAATTTTCCCTTCATATTACTATATTATAAAGGTATAACCAAAAAGAAAGAATAAAATGGCAAATAAAATGTCTATATGTATCATCAAATACACCTATACTCGATATGTAGGGGTGGATATCGAAAAATATACTCGGGGACTATTCGAGTATGTGAAGGAAGAGTTTGGGGAGTTTCAACCACAAATGTCAGAGCCTGGAACTATACCTGATATGCCAGACTATCTGGACATCGTGCTCTGCAAAAAGGACGGAAGTATCTTCTACGAAATGGATATCCAAAGACGTGCCATCAACATCCCGCATGATTGTCAAATGGATGGATTAGTATTGGAAATCTTTATCCAGAACTGCGATGGCACGAGATACAAAAAAAGACATGCATATCCCAAGCCTTGGTGTAACCATAAAGCTAACGGCAAGTCGGACATGAGAAAACTGAAAATTCATAAAACTATCACCAAAAGGAATCTTAACAATCAAGAAGGCAATGACTCTGAAGGTTGTCTCCCTGAACTTAAGTTTCACAAATTCTTAAGATAACCATCCTATGACATACGAAGATTTCAAGCAATTGGCTGAACATCCACAGCATCGGGATGTTCCTGCCATCTTCAAGCTCGAAGTTTTAGAAACAGAAGAGCTGGAGAAGAAAAAGCGTTCACATTATCCGAAATATAAGGTGAACACCTATTGTCCGCAAGCCTTCACTACAACTTTGGAGGAGGCAGAGAGACTGATGCACCAGGATGTCCTTTACCGCAAGAAGATGAAGGAGGAAGACGACTATCCGCTGGATACCTTCTGCTATTATATCTCGGAGATTCCAATGGGACTGTTGCACTACGACCGCGAATGTCTTTCGGAAAGGATGTATGATGGGGAAGGAAAACTGATCGACCGGTCTTACTGCTGTTCGCGTTTCAGCATTTACTATCCCGGAGTCTGCGATTTGCCTGCATACGACCGTCATCCTGACGAGACCTTCCGAGGCAGAAACGCAGAACAGATTAGATTCCAGAAAGGTGACATCGTGGAAGTATATCGTGGCAATGAGGTGAAACTTGCCATCGTTGTCGGTACTCCGCTTACCACCGAATGGATCTGGGAGAGAAACCAGGCTGCCAAGGATAAAAGGGGATTGGATGAACTGCCATACGATGAGACAGATGACAGCTATACTGTGATAGATGGTCCCGGCTACGAATACCACGACCATGTTCCGTCGCTGTATGTCTTCGCCCCTCACTATCATGTGCCGCTCTATCTTCAGAGACGATTCAAGGGGTATCTGGAAAAGGCTGAGAAAAAGCAGAAAGAAGAGGAGGAGAAAGACAGGATCTTCCGCCAGGCTCACGATTGCAGCTTCAGCAACAAGGAACAGATAGAGAAGTCAGAAAAGTGCGGCTGTTTCTTCTGCGGCGAAATCTTCTCGCCATCCGAAATCACGGATTACCTCCCTGATGAGCCGCCTACAGCTGAATGTCCCTTCTGTTTTACCGACTCCGTAATAGGTGATGCCTCCGGCTTCCCTATCACCAAGGATTTCTTGAAGAAAATGAAGAAGAGATGGTTCTAGGCAAAACAAGAAAAATCGCCCTAACTACCTATTTTTATACAGTTAGAGGGGTGCTATTAATAAAAAAGAAGCAGGATGGAAGACTGGTCCACCCTGCTATTTTTATTAGAATACCTTTACGAAACGGTCGATATCGATAGAAAGACCTACTGAGAAGGTGCGACCGGTGGTCATCGCCGAACTCCAATAATAGTTCTTTGGCGTATAACCGAAAAGATTATCTACCGTGAAATTCAGATTGACGGCATCCAGAAATCGCTGCTGAAGCGTGAACTTCCACAACTGATAACTGCTGTCATGCTTCTTGATGTTCGTATCAGGAGCAGACAGGTATCTGCCTGACAGAGCGGCATTGATGCGATAGAACGAACAGAGCTGACGATCGTAGTCGAGACGCCAGGTTGCAGAATGCGGACGAGGCTGGGAGAACTGGGAATCTACACTTCTGCCACCCACATGGAGATAACTGTAGTCGAGTTTCACACCGAGTCCCATATCCGAACGGTACTGGGCACTGAAGTCGATGCCGCTCACCTCTACTCCATCCTCGTTGCAATAACGCGAAGCCACATCCGGCTGACCGGTTCCCGGGGTATAATCGGCATAATCCTCGGTAGTGATGCGCTTATCATACTTATTATAATAGCCCATCAGGGTAAGACTATACTGACCGGTAAAGAAGCCAGCATTCTTCACCCTTCCGGTATGCTCCAGCGCCAGGTTGTAGTTGTCGCTCTTCTCCGGCTTCAGATCCGGATTACCGTAAATCATCTGCATACCTGCCATATCAAAGTTCATATACATCTCCTTGAGCGTTGGGGCACGGAATCCGCCGGCATAGTTGGCACGGATGGAGAAACCCTTCCACTTGGTCATCAGAGCCAGACGACCGGTAGTGGCATGCTGGCTAGATGCGGAGAAGTAATCATGACGAAGACTTGCCACGATGTTCAACCACTGCAAAGGATTGTAATCGAACTGGGCGAAGGCATCACATGAATTCTGATTCTTTGATTCATTATCCTCAAACTGATAGGTGGTAAGATAATCGTTCAAGAAATCTGCACCTACCGTCAATGTATTCTTGCCGAAGATATGGGAATAGAGGGCACGGACGGTGTTCTGACGGTTGGTATAATCGTGGTCGTGAGTACGCTCATCATTCACATATCGAGCCTTGTCATACTGGTCGAAGCCGTAAGAAATCTCCAGATTATCATTCTCCGAAAGATTCATCACGGTCTTCAGTCCGGCAGAATAATCCATGTAATGATCATCATAGTTGCTGCGCTTGCTGATACGATTGAAATAACCGCCACGACCTATCAGTTTTATCTTATCTGAGAGCTTGTAGGTAAGACGCTCCTTCACATTGAAGGTCTCTCCACCATAGATATGGAGGATGTTGGATTCTGTATCGAAAGGACTGGTGAGCTGAACCTCATCTGATGTGGTGCGCTGGATGCTGGTCTGCGAATTCCATTTTCCGGCATTGAAGCTGAAGCTTCCACCGTGGCGCCACTCCTTGTTGAAGTCGTTGTAGCGGGTGTTGACATTGGCAGTCCAAGGTTCGCTGTTTTCACGGGAGATGATGTTGACAACTCCGGCTACGGCATTGGCACCATAGAGCGCCGAAGCAGCACCCTTTACTATCTCAATACGTCCTACATTATCCAAGTTCAGACGACTATAATCTACATTATCCATGGTTTCACCAGCCAATCGCTCGCCATCTACGAGGAAGAGCACGGCGTTTCCACCGAAACCATTCATATTGAGAGAAGTCTCCTGATTCATGGCATAGCCGAATTCCAGACCCGGCATCTGCTCGGTGAGGAGGTCCTGGATATTGGTAGCATCAGCTATCTTGATATCATTGGCGGTAATCAGACGGGTTACCACAGGAGCATCCTTCAAAGTCTTCGGAGTTCGGGTAGCGGTAACTACCACCTGATCGAGGGCAGTAGCATCCGGTTGAAGGCGAAGCACATGCTGCTCACCTTTTCTCTCATCCGCTTTCAGTACGAAAGTCTGAGTCTGATAGCCCACAAAGCTCACCTTCACTCTCACCGCTCCATCCTTACTGTAAGGAATGCGGAAATATCCGTCTTCATCAGTTGTTACCCCATCCTTTGCATGCAAAATCTGGACGGTAGCACCCGCCAGAGGTGCGCCCGAATCATCGAGCACTCTACCCACGATATCGCCCTGGGTTTCGGCTTTCAAATTCAGGCACAATCCGCAAAGGATCAGGAATAGTGCGAATATCTTTTGTTTCATCGAATTAAATTACTTCTTAGTAGCTTCAAATTTACCTACCATTTCCATAGGCATACCCCCAAAAACAGAAGTAAAGTTCAATGAAAGAGTGTTATTCTTAAAAGAACCTTCCAGTTTTACTGTATACAGTTTTTCTTCACCTTTGACATTTAGACCAGTACCTGTATATTTCGTTTGAGCTAAGACATATCCACCATTAGAACTTGAGACTTTAACTGCAGGAACTGTAAATTCAGGCAAAGTCATCATACCTTCACCAAACGAAGGCAATGTAATCTTTACCGTATTATCATCAACAGCTTCCACTTTTACTGTTTTATCTTCATACGAAGAAGATTGTCCCATTACAGCCACATTTAAAGTACTTGTGTATGTTCCTACTATTTCCTTAGCGCCGCCAGCAGTATTGTCATCATCATCACTGCTGCAAGAGCTGAATGCTACACACATAGAAACCAAAGCCAACATCATGGCCATCATTGTCTTAAACTTTTTCATTTTTCTTTATTTTTCTTTTAGTTACAATAATATTTTCTATTTGAGGGGATTTGCAATCCCCGATTATTTATCTTCCGGAACATAGATGATTTCGCCATTCTCCAACTGGTAGGCGATGCCTACCTTCTTTCCCTTATTGCCAGATTTATTGCTCTGGTCTTCTGAAGGAGTATAGCGATTGATTTTCTGTCCATCCTTGGTAATGATTTCCATATTCTCCTTGCCAGGGTTCTTCACCATCGTGAAGTTATCCTTGCTGAACATTTCCGTCATATTATAGCGCGAAACGAGGGCTACCATCAGGGCGAGGGCAAACACCATCGCCACATCGAAGAGGTTGCTCACTACGCTCATCGGATCATCATCCTCGCCATCATGCGCAAGCCTATTTCTGCGTCTCTGTCTCATAAATTATATATCTTAACTTTTTTACCTTTTTACTTTTTTACCTTTAAAAGCCTTTTTACTTTTCCTCCAAAAGGTCTGCCATAAACTCGAGGTTGCTCATATCCTCGGTGTACCAGCGGTTCTTGGTCTGCTTGGTTACAAAACCGATGGCTGCAGAGAACAATCCCACTACGGTGGTAGCGAAAGCCACCTGCATGTTGTAAGCCATCGAAGCAATATCACCGGTAGAAAGACCAACCAGGGCAGGACCCATCGGAATCAAGGTACCCATCAAACCGAGCATCGGACCCATCTTCAGAAGTGTAGAAGGGAGAGAAAGATCCTTCTCAACAAACTGGGCATACTGGTCGAGGATGCGGTTTACCTGCGCCTTGCTCTGACGGTTGTCCACGAGTTTCTTCATATAGGAAACGATGACAGCCTGCTTGTTCTTCGGCAAGCGATCGCCCAAGGTATCGATATTTTCGAGCGTCAGGGTGTTCATCTGTTCACGAATCTCCGCACCCGACTTGCGCTTTACAAGATACTGTCCGAAGAAACCTCCAAGGAGCAGCAAGGCTCTGAGGAAGAAGAAAATCAACAAAATAATCACAGGAACCAGCATGCCTGTGGAAATCCAAAACAATACGTCTGATATGTAATTCATCTTTTTTATAATGTTAAATGTTGAATGTTGAATGTTAAGTTGGCTTGCGCCTTTACAGTTTCTGTGATAAGCGCTGCATCTTGATGCGATAGCAGCCCCATCCTATCGCCATTCCTACGATGACGATGGCGATGACGCCGAGAAGCGAGAGGGCATCGAAACTGTTGAATTCTGCCACCGCTGTCCTGCCATTCACCGTACCGATGATGCCCATCAATCCGAGCAGCACCTCTACCAGGAAAAGCAGTTCCAAGCGGATTGGTCGCTCCGGCAAAAGCCATCTCAAACCGTAGGTGAATACCGGCGTCAAGACCAGCAGCACTACGGCAAGCACCCATGCCACTACCTGGAACGATACGCCGGGAAGCAGGAAGATGGTCATCACCAGAACGCTGAAAAGCACTGGGAAAACCAGCAAACCCGGGAAGTACTTCAGGAAGATGAAGAACACCCATTTGCGGCGACTCACATGTTCCGAAGTCTTCAGATCTACATGGTGCACACAGAAAAGCATCGTGAGTGCCACGTCGATACTCAGCAGCACCGCCATATCGAGCATCAGCTTCTGGTCGGCTATCCAGGCCGCAATCTGCGTCTTCGACTGCTCGATGGCGAATGGCCAGGTCATTCCCACGAAGAAGGCTACAAGCACCGAGATGATCATAATCTCCTTCACTCCGTGGAAGGTCTGCTTCAGCACAAAGCTGAAGCAAACCAATATCATCATTACTAAAACTAATGTCTCCACTTTTTTTAAAATGTTGAATGTTAAATGTTGAATGTTGAATTATTCTTCACTGTTTAGTGTTGAATTATTCTTCACTCATCATTTTGCGACGACGTCGCAAATATACTGCGAGCACAACGAACGCTACGATGACGATGACACCTACTACGATGCCGCTCACCACAGTGGTGGTCTTCTGAGCATCCTCATTCAGCGTCTCCTTCTTCATTACCATACCCTTGTCACTGCTGTTCTTCGCAGCCTCAGCATCGCGGATCTGCTCTACATTCTGCTGATATTCCTTGGCAGAAGCAGCATCGGTCTTGCTGGCGATATAGTTGCGCAACTTGGCATTGTCGCAGACGAAACCGGAGCATGAAGGCTTATACTTGTTCACGGTCTCGGTATGAAGCTTGGCGATGTCCTTGAGCTGCTGAGGAGTAGCCTTCCACATTCCCTTGCGGGCACTCTCCATCATCACGGCGGTCATCTCCATCAACGCTGCCGGATTCTGCTTGTCAAAGAACTCCTTGGTGCCGAGATGGTACTTGTCCTTGACATATACATTATAGATCTCGTCCCACATCTCCTTGTCGATAGCCTTTGGCTTCATCACATTCCAACCGTAGGTATTGGTTACGATTTCGGCGAATGTGCTGGCGCTGCTGGCTCCACCCTTCATCTTCTCCTTGATATAGGCAGGGTTGAAGATGGTGGTTCTGCCCTCGATGCCGATAGCCTCCTTCACCTCCTGCATTCTCATATTGCTATGGTTGCGATAGTCGGCGAGATAAGCATCCGGATCCTTACCGGTTACGTTGCGCACTGCAAGGTTCATACCTCCCATAAACTCATATACGTGGTCGAGACTCAAAGCACCCCAAGTATTGCTCTGTCGTGGCTGAACTACCACATCAGTACGGGTCAGCGCTGCCTCGAAAGCAGCCTTGCGAACGGTTTCCCAGTTCTTCTCATCACCGTAGTAGGCACCCATATTATTCATATAGACCTCGGCAATCTGACTCTCCTTATCCCAGCGGTCGCCTGCGGTTACCATCTCCTGGATACCGGTACCATAGTTGCCGTTTACGCCACCAAACACTCGATACATACTCACCTCGCGGGCCTCCTTTGGCGACATACCCTTCTCTACGAGCACTCGTTCCGATTCAGTAACACCGGCTTTCACCAGGTTGTCGTACTTGTCACCCTTGGCATTTGCCGCCATCTCTATCGCCTTGTTGATGAGGAAGAGACGGGATGCAGCAAGGTCGCGGAGCTGACCGGAAGTCTGAACCACGACATCGATGCGAGGACGGCCCAACTGCTTGGATGGAATGAGACGCAGATCGGTAACACGACCGAAGGCATCTCTTACCGGTTCTACACCGAGCATATAGAGAATCTGAGCGATGGTAGCGCCCTCTGTTTCGATAAACTCACTGCTCCAGAGCGTGTAGCTCACCTTACGAGGATATTCACCCTTATGTCGCTCGCAATACATCTTGATGGTATTGTCGCAAAGTTCCTTCGCCTTCTCCCAGGCATCCTCCGAAGGTGTATTCTCCACATTGATGGAGAAGAGGTTTCTACCGGTAGGCAGGGTGTTCGGATTCACAATCAGATCACCACCAGGAGATGGAGCGGTAAAGCCGCCATTCAGGGCATTCATCAGAGAAGACATCTCGTTGAGCGGACTCTGACGGAGCGCCTCCGAATACTTGCCCACATTCTGCAAGGCATGCTCTACGGTAGTAATCGCCTGAGCCAGACGAATCTGCTGACGGGTATATTTAGGCGCCTTCGACATCATCATACCCTTATCTTTAGACGATTTCTGAGATGCTTTGCCCTTGCCGGCTTTCGCCATCTTCGCCTTCTTCAAATCCTCCTGATACCATTTCTGTCCCTTCTTGATGGCTTCCATCATCTTGTCAGGGAAGTGACCGGTCTGCTCCATCTTCTCAAAAGCCTCACGACTCATCTGCGGAATCTTCTTCTTGTGAGAAACCTTGGCAGCACGGAGCTCGCTTACAGTACGGTGGTCCACCCTCTTCGGCTTCGCCTCCTTCGCTCCACCCATCTGGTCTGCCATCTGCATCATCATCTGGATAGGATCTGGAGCAGCCTGCATCGCCTCTACCTTACGAGCCATCTGGAGTTCGGCAGGAGTGATTCCTACATAACGGCAGATGTATTCATCAGAAACCGAGGCTGAACCCAGAAGCTGGGTCACGGTATTGCGTGCCTTGCTCAGATAGAGACGGTCGAAAAGCTGCTTGTGCTTCTCCACACCCTCCTGAGCACGACCTTTCAACTTATCTACCGCCAACATTCCGTAGGCAATAGGATCTGTAGCCATCGCATAGACACTGGTACGGACATCATCATTATCGTATGGCACACCCAAAGTATAGAGCTTGCCGGTAATCTTCTCGTTTGCCAACTCTTCCGCAAAGTTCTCTACTCTCGCAATTTCATCTGCAGAATAAGGCTTGTTCATCTGCTTGGCATCGAGCCCCAGTTCACGGGCGATTCCCATCTTCACGGTCAGCGCCTTCACCTTGAGCGACTGTTCGGCAGATGCCTTCTTCTCGTATGACTGGATGGCATCGCTCAACTGCTTATAGGTCTGTCGCAACTCGCTCTCCTTGAAAGGAGGGGTGAGATAGCTCTGGGTCTGGGCATAGGTGCGGCGCTTGGCAATCATCGCCTCGCCCACATTGCCGATGGTATATATATAAAGATGTGGAACCACACCAATCAATCGGTCACTCCAGTCGTTGCTGTCGAGTGCCACCTGCTTTCTCGGGGTATATTCCAGCGAACCGTGGGTTCCAAAATGGATAAGCGCATCGGCACTGAAACCATAACGAGCCCAGAGATAAGAGGCAACATAGGTGTAAGGAGGTGCCTGGTCGGTGCCATGCACAATCTTGAAGGAGTCGCCTCCCACGCCTGCCATCACCTGTGGAAGCAGAGCCACATTACCAAACTGCAGTCTTGCCACCGCCAACTTACCGTCATCGGTAGCCATATATTTGCCAGGGAAGGAACCATAAAGCTGATTCATCTCCTTGATCATCTTCTTAGACAAAGCCTTCTGGGTCCATCCGGCAAACTGCTGGGCGGTAACCAGGGCTGGATGTCCAGACTTCAGGAACTGGGTATAGGCACCCTCGGCATAGGTTCCGAAGACAGCACCCTGAGCCTGGATCATCTTTGCCAGTTCCTGAGGATTGGCAGGCAACTTGCCTACATTGTATCCCTCATTCTTCAAGCGAACCAGGAGATTGTAGAGCGATGGAACCACTTCCATTCCCGAAGCGGTGAGTGCATTCTGACCGGGACCCTTGAAGTAGAAGATGGCGATGCGCTTGTTGCTGTTCTTCTTGTTCTTCAGATTCACATAGCCCTGCACGCTCTCCACGAAACTCTCCATTCTGTCAGGGATACCGTAAACCTCCTGCAATCCCTCCTTGTTGATGCGCTGTCCGAAAACCACGTATGGACGGATGGCACCATCAATCTCCGGAGTCACGATGCTCTGCGACATGAAACCGCCGTTCATTCCCTGTTTGTCGTTCTCCCAATCGGTGGTCAAACGGTTGATATTAAGAGGTGAGAACAATGGAATATTCTTCTGCTTCAGGAACTCAACGAAGTAATCGCCCAGTCTGCCATGCGCCATATTTACTACGGCATTCGCCTGGATACTGTCGGCATGATGACCGGCAATAAAGCTCTGCAGCTGGTTGATGCGATACACCATGAATCCCTTCTTCTCGAAAGCCTTCTCCATATCAGGAGCCGCACCCATAAAACCGGTGAGCAAGATGGTAGGAGCACCTTTCTTATATAATCCGTTCTTCGCCAGGAAGGCATTGTACTCGCGGATGCTGTTGAAACCCAGTTCATCACCCTTTTCATCCTTCGGGTCGAAATGAGTCAGGAGATAGTTTGGTCGCTCATCCACACGTTCCGGTTCTGGAGCCATGAACTTCTTTCCGTCGATAAACTTGCGGATGTAAGCGAGCATACTGTGATAATTCTTCTTGCTGCCGTTCTCGATGTACTGCATCAGATAATCGGCATCGAAGTTATCTACCGATACGATATTGTTGGCTGGGTTGGTAGCAGCATGAGTCAGGGTTGGCACCTTGTAGGAAGCCTCTTCCAACTGCTTGCGCTGGTTCTCGTCGATTCGGAGACCCATACCATTCACGATAATCATATCGTAATCATCCAGATGATCGAAATCATCGGTCGTGATCTCACTCAGTTTAATCATCGCATTGTCGTTGGCATGCGAAATCTGTCCCAGCGCAATAGCCTGATAGTTGAGGAAAGCGATGCGGGTAGTACCCACCCAGGCAGAGTAAGCCTTCGCCAAACCTCCCAGAACGATCACAGCCAATAAGGCCAGGAAGATGTGTTTCTTTTTAATCTTTCTGATTTTTCCTAATCCTTTTTTCATATCTATTCCTTTTTTCGGGCTGCAAAGGTAAGGCTTATTTAGAAATTGTACAATACCGAGAAATTGTGATTTTCACATTTTTTATACTTAGAAGTTGGTATCAGGTTAAACGCATTGATATAGTCAGTACTAATAAATAAGTAGTGTTTTCAGGACTTTTTCTTTCATTTCAGGCATCAAAAAGAGGAATTATTCCGAAATATGCAGAAAGAGCGTAATCACCATTACGGCAATCACGCTCTTTCTACTTATAAACATAAAACATTACGAAGATGAAAGAAAAGCTTAGCAAACCTTCTTCTTGCGCTCACAATAGCGTTCGCATTGGGCGCAGATGTCATATCCCAGCATGGCACCCAAGATGAAATCCTCCTCCGGCGTAAGCTGGCACAATGGTTTGGTGATTATCATGCGGATAGCATCCAGACATTCCTTCTTACCAAAGAAGAGATTCAGACGGTCGTTGCCAACCGGCTGGATGATATAATCAATGTTCTGACGCTCTAATCTAGTTATGGCAAAAGACTCATATTTCTTGTTGAAGGTGTAGAGCACCAGGCGGCGCACGCCCTTCTTATATTCATATATATGATTCATCAGAACCTTCAAATCTACTGGTGTTGCGATTTCCTGCTGCATACTATCCGAATTTATCTGTTTTTAAACCAAGAATCAGAGAATTCCATCATTCTCTAATTCTTGAAAAATATTTTTATAAAATTATAACGCTGGCTTGATGTCCTCGAGCCAGGCATCGATACGCTCCTCTGTCTTGTCGTCCTCGTTCACCTCGTCAAGTGCGAGTCCCAGGAACTTGTCGCCATCAATTGCCTCACTGTCATCATAGGTGTATCCGTCTGTAGAAACACCAGGCAATACGGTAGCACCAGCCTCAACGGCAGCATCATAGAGTTCCTTCATGCCGCCACAGAATGTATCAGGGTAAGACTCGCTGTCGCCACAACCAAACAAGGCCACAGTCTTGCCAGCCAAGCCGGCACTCTTCAATGTCTTCACGCCATCATACCAGTCATCCTGCATCTCACCGGCACCCCATGTAGAAGTACCGAGAAGAAGATTCTCATGACTTGTGATAGTAGCGTCATCGATGTTAGCTACATCTACAGCTTCCACGCCCAACTTAGAGGCGATGGTTTCGGCAATCGACTGGCATGAGCCAGTAGAAGAGCCATAAATTACGATTGTTGTTTTCATTTGTCTATCTTACTTTTAGTTACATTTATTTTCGGGTGCAAAGATACATCCTTTTTCCATCATCTGCAATACCTAAAAATGATGGTTTCGCAGAAATACCTAAATATGGGGATAGATAAAAAGTTTTAGGACGATTCATCCTAAAACTTTCTTAAATGCATGAGGGTGTGTCATAAATCCATGACACACCCTCTTCTGTTATTTGTCAATTTCAGCACGTATGAACATACCATTATATCTGTAATAGAGATCGTAGCCAGGAATATCAATTTCATATCCGCCAACCTCTTTTTCAATTTTGTAAGGCTTCAAATCAGGATATTTCTTTGCAATATCCTCAGCTATGACAGTAGGAATAATGCCTACAGGGATCTCAGAGTATTTGCACTCAACACTCGTCCACTCTCCCTTCTCATTAAACTCCACTTTAGAGCCATCACTGAGCAATACTTCATATTCCCAAAAGCCATTATCTTTCTCCTTTTCCACACGGCTGTATGATGCATCAGCAAAATATTGCTTTACAAACAGCTGTGCCGACATCGGCAATGCTGCATAATCAAACTCTTTCTCTTCACTGCTGCATGAAACTGAAAAAACAACAAGTAACATCGCAAAGAATGCAGTAATAAATGTTCGTTTCATTTTCATAATGTTATCATTTAAAATTACTATATTTATACCATAATCTCTAGAACCAATATCTATGATACAGATTCGAAATCTATTAGCCACAAATATAATAGTTTTACTTTAAACTACAATAATTTCAAACTCAAATTAACTATAATTCAATATTTTTTTATTTTTCCATTTGTTCTACTGCCATAGTTCTTAGTTGTTAGACTTATTCAGGTTACAATAGATATTGCATAGATAGAAATTACAAGGTAGACTTTTAGGTTCGGTTTTTGAAAGTGAGTCCTGCTGGCAGTGATGCCGGCAGGATTCTGCGTTATTATGCTCTAATGCAGACTGCGCTTACTTAAATTCTTCAATCTACAGGCAAACTCAGGTGCAACCTCTATCCTATAACTCATTAAGCAAATCCTCCGCAGGAATAAAATCCATTTTTCCTTCGCGATGAAGCTTCAATTCCGTAAAGGCCTGATTGATACTAGCAAGAGCTTCTTCCAAATAGCTCTCGTCATTAGAAAGTACGCCCAAGCTATTATAAATATCAGTATTCAATTGCATCACATTCATTATCGAATCCTTTCTTTTAGCGATACATTGCGTAGAAATTCTGCACCTTGTTATGGAGCATAGAAGCATAGAGAAGACCATTCTTCCATTCTTCAGGAATTTGGTTTATTCCAAATTTAGCACCCAGGATAGCTCCTGCTACTGCTGCATTGGTATCCGCATCTCCTCCTGATAATACAATCTTCAGGATACCCTCTTTATACGAGGTTGCATGCCAATAAGCCCATAGGGCAGCCCCTAAAGTTCTGAGCGTATATCCCATACTCTTTTCATCATCCAGACACAAAGAATCCAGACCTTCATGATATGCCAAGTCAACAAATGGAACGATTCGTTCATCATATTGTTTGGCAATGCCAATCACATCTTCATAATCCAATATCCTGTCTTCAAAGACAAGAGCATGTATGATAGAAGAAACGATAACGCAAGAGCCCACACAGCGAGGATCATAATGAGTTAGCTTACAGATATTCTCTGCATTATTAGCCACATTGTCCTTCAAAAGTCCTACCACCGAAGTTCTCATGACGGCTCCATTAGCTGCAGCTTTTTTCTTTCCCATCTTCCAGATAATCTCTGCAGCCTTCTGTGGATTCGAAGTATAGTCACCAAGAGCCATTACATTATATGTATGCCGACCAATTCCCATGCCTCCGTTCATCATCCATTCCTTAAACCTTCTGGCAATATCAAGAATATCTACCTTTTGACAAGCCACAAAGGAATCTAAGATGCATAGCATCATGTCGGTATCATCAGTCCAGTCGCCTCTTTGCCAACGACGACGATGATCATCCTGCACGATTTGTGAATAGTCCTCTATCCCATTAGGATAAAAACGATCCACCTCTTGCTTGGACATAAACTCCGTGCTCAGTCCCAAGGCATCTCCTACAGCTTGCCCGAAGATGGTACTGAGGAATCTTTCTTTTATAGTTTCATGTTCCATATTTTTTCCATTCATACAACCAACCAATCGTAAAGTCATCCATATCTGGCAATAGTGCTGTACCGATTACACAACTTCACTTTTTTAACGGTAACACTCCCTTTTATGCTCCTTCAGATACAACTATATGTTCTGTGGAAACCATGATGCGGCTGAGGAAGCAGCCATCATGTACACTATGATAGGAAGCTGCAAGCTGACTGGTGTTGACTTCCGAAAATGGACAACCTACTTCTTGACTCATATACATGAGTATGATAATTATTATTCGAAAGATTTGGCAGACTTCCTGCCACTGAAGCTAAGAGATATTCTCTAAGTTATCACGATCTGTAAAGTGATATAACGTTGTAATATGATGCTATTCAAGGATCTTTTTAAATTCCTCCCAATTATTTCGTTTACTCATAATTTATGTTCTGTATTATTCTATCAAAAAAAGTTCTAATTTCTGTGGCTTGTTAACCTCTACTTTTGCCTCCGCATCTGGTTTATCTCCATAAGGATAAATACCGTCCACGTATGCCTTGATCAAAAAGGCATGAGACAAGGGTTTGCTTGGGTCATCCACATCACAGTTGGTATCATAATCCAACAAGATGATGGTTTTCGTTTTACTTGCCTCCTTCAACCGTTCAATGATTGTTGGCACTTTATTCTCCAACATCCATTGGTAGGTTGGAATATATATCTGCTTTCTTGCTTCTATATATCCTAGGAGTTCCTTGCCATTTACTCCCTTGCGATGTCCCAACGGCTTTCCATACTTGCGTACAGTTCGCTTGATATTCTTCATCGTGTCATTCTGGAACATCTGCACATCTACATCTGCTCCTTCAAACACTTTCAATCCCTGCCAAATAGCCTCTACGCATGTGGCTGTCACTCCATTGCTGAATGGAACTGGTATTCCACCATGTGGATAGAATGGGCTTAACTTGATTAAGCTATCTTTAGCATGGCTAGTTACATCCGCAATGATGGCATCGGGATGTTTCTTTAAAATGTTATCGTATTTTTTACGCTTAGATTCTATTAATATCATAATTATTAAAATATATTTACCGTGAACTAAATATCTTATCTCCAAACCGGGAGATTAATTCTTGTTTAAGATTGTCTGGGAAATTGCAGAAACAAAATGCACCTTTACCTATGCTAGTAACACTAGAAGGGATGACTATCTCTGACAGAGAACGACAATAAGAAAATGCACCATCACCTATGCTAGTAACACTAGAAGGGATAACTATCTCTGACAGAGAATCAGAACCAGAAAATGCACTATCACCTATGCTAGTAATACCAGAAGGGATGACATACGATTTTATATTTTGATTTCTAAAAGAAATAATTCTACTTTTATCCTTATTGAACAAGACATCATCATCATAAACAAAGTTAGGAAATAAACATTCTAATTTGCCATACCATTCAGCAAACGGATTACCATTTAAGCAAATTACGCTTTTAGGGATGGATATATATTTCAGCGAGGAACAACCAGAAAATGCATAATCACCAATGCTAGTAACACTAGAAGGGATGACTATCTCTGAAAGAGAATCACAACTAGAAAATGCCCAATCACCTATGCTAGTAACACTAGACGGGATGACTATCTCTGACAGAGAATCACAACAATAAAATGCACCTTTACCTATGCTAGTAACACTAGAAGGGATGGCTATCTCTGACAGAGAACGACAATAAGAAAATGCACCTTTACCTATGCTAGTAACACTAGAAGGAATAACATAAGATTTTACATTTTGATTTCTAAAAGAAATAATTCTACTTTTATCCTTATTGAACAAGACATCATCATCATAAACAAAGTTAGGAGATAAACATTCTAATTTGCCATTCCATTCAGCAAACGGATTACCGTTTAAGCAAATTACGCTTTTAGGGATGGAAATACATTTCAACAAGTAACAACTAGAAAATGCCAAATCACCTATGCTAGTAACACTAGAAGGGATGACTATCTCGAACAGAGAACGACAATAACAAAATGCCCTATCACAAACAACCTTTGTTCCTTTCCTTATTGAATAAGTAAAATAAAGTTCTTGTGGAGCCTCCAATAGTTTTCTGCCATCCTTGCTATATTTCACTCCCCATTCACCAACAAAAGCTTCTTTTAACTCTTCTTCTGTTGTTTCAGTTGATAAATCTTCATTCATCACAGGAGTTATATTGGGCTTGTCGCCAATAAACAATCTAAAAGAACATGCTGAAAGCTCCTTTCTCGCCAATGCAAGCATGAAAAGAGAGTAAAGTGTGCAGAAATCCTTATCACACATCAATTCCTGCAGGGCAGATATTACCTTGCTATTTGAAGGATTGCGATAATCATTTTCTGAGAAGAGAAGTCTGTCTGAGGCGCCATAGATATCTAACAATGTAGGTTTCATCGAGATTGCCTTTAATGACAAGGCGATGCTTGCCAATGAAAAATCATCTATCGTTTCATCGAAATCATCCACAGTACGCAATGGATGACTGAAATCCCTGGTACCGATAGTTGGAGATTGGCTGCCCTTCATAGAAGGCACAAACATCCCGTCATAATCCACCAATGTAAGAGAACCATCGGGACGGACTATGATATTGTCTGGCTTAATGTCGCCATGAGAAAAAGACTGGGTACGGAGCCAAGCTGCCATCTTGCCAAAACGATAACTAAGCATCGACATGGCTGACTGATTCCGGTAATTTGCAGCAATGTAAGCTTCCATCGTTTCTCCATCCACCCAATCCATCAACAATACAGGGAATTCATCCTCCTCGCATTGACTGTCAACGAAGAGTTTCTTCTCCATATACTTTACTGATGTAATGTATGGAGAATCTAACAAATCCAGTTCGTCTGCAATCTGACGATAGGCATCAGCTCGCCCTTCCTGTTCTTCCGTAAAACACTTGAGGGCATAATATTTCCCGGTACTCTTGTCCTGCATCTTAAACACCACGGCAAAAGCACCACTACTGCGATATGGCTCTCCGTGATCATCTAGTACGGGAGTCAGGTAAGCCAATTGTTCTAGATTATCACCAGCATCTTGAATGGCCTTAACATATTCTGATATCAACGGATACTGCATAGCTTACACGATTATTAATTAATCATTTCATTCAGTCGCATTTTCAGACGACAAGGCAAAAGTACACATTAAAATTAAAACCGACAAAAGAAACTGCAGAAAAATGATTAATCATCGCTTATTATTTCTATTTCGATGGAAATATATGAGAGAAAACCCATTTCTATGACGTGTACATCTGTAAATCGGCCAAACAAGAGGGTAGAGGTGGAGAACACTCTCCACCTCTTATTTTATATATTAAAAAAGGAGAAGGCAAAGAAGGATGCCCTAAAGGGGGATGGAAGGGCATTTCTATTTATGATTGTATCGATTTTGCTGGTATCTCTTTTTCGTCGTAATAATCAAGGAGTAATCTAAAAAGTTACCCAAATATTTCTTCCCCAAATCGGGAGCTTAATTTCTGTTTAAGATCGTTTGGGAAATTACAATACACAAAAGCCCTCTTCCCAATGCGAGTTACACTGTCTGGAATAACAATATCTGTCAAAGAACGGCAATCCCAAAATGCCCTATTCCCTATGCTAGACACACTATCAGGAATAACGAGACTCTTCAAAGATTCGCAACCACCAAATGCCCAATCCCCAATGCTCGTAACACTATCGGGAATAACAACGCTACTCAAAGAACGGCAATCCCAAAATGCACTATCCCCTATGCTAGACACACTATCAGGAATAACAACGCTACTCAAAGAAGTGCAACCCCAAAATGCAACACTTCCAATGCAGGAAACACTATCAGGAAGAATAATATTACTCAAAGAACAGCAACCCCAAAATGCACCACTTCCAATGCAGTAAACACTATCAGGAATGACATATGATGTTGTATTCTTATCTCTAAATGCGATAATTTTGCTTTTGTCCTTATCAAACAACGCTTTATTGTCATAAATAAAGTAAGGTGACAAACATTTCAGTTCACCATTCCAACCTTTAAATGGATTACCATTCAAGTTCACTACACTTTCAGGAATAACAACGCTACTCAAAGAAGAGCAACGATAAAATGCCTTATCACCTATACTGGTCACACTATCAGGAATAACAACGCTACTCAAAGAACAGCAATCCCAAAATGCACGATCTCCAATGCTCGTAACGCTATCAGGTATAACCAGGCTTGTCAAGGAACGGCAACCAATTAATTTACTCCAACGAAATGCCTCATCACAAATAATCTTTGTTCCTTTTCTAACGGAATAAGTACCATCAAGCTTTTGTGGAGTTTTTAGCAATTTTCTTCCATCTTTGCTATATTTCACACCCCATTCATCAACAAGAGCTTCCTTCAACTCTTCCTCTGTAGCTTTGGTTGGTAAGTCTTCAATAGTTTGAGGCAGGATAGGCTTTTCGCCAATAAACAACCTGAAAGAACATGTAGAAAGTTCCTTTCTTGCCAAAGCAAGCATGAAAAGAGAGTAAAGTGTACAGAAGTCTTTATCACACATCAACCCCTGCAGGGCTGATATGACCTTGCTATTTGATGGAGTGCGATAATCTTTTTCTGAGAAGAGAAGCCTGTCTGATGCGCCATAGGTATCTAACAATGTAGAATTCATGGATATAGCCTTCAATGACAAGGCGATGCTTGCCAATGAAAAATCATCTATTGTTTCATCGAAATCATCCACAGTACGCAATGGGTGACTGAAATCCTTGGTACCGATAGTTGGAGAATTGCAACCTTTCATAGAAGACACAAACATTCCATCATAATCCACCAATGTAAGAGAGCCATCTGGACGGATTATGATATTGTCTGGCTTGACGTCGCCATGGGCAAAAGATTGAGAGCGGAGCCAAGCCGCCATTTTTCCAAAGCGATAAGAAAGCAATGACATGGCTGATTGATTCCGGTAATTTGCAGCAATGTAAGCTTCCATCGTCTCCCCTTCTACCCAATCCATCAACAATACAGGAAATTCATCCTCCTCGCATTGACTGTCCACGAAGAATTCCTTCTCCATATACTTTACAGAAGTAATATATGGAGAATCAACCATATCCAATTCATCTGCAATCTGGCGATAGGCATCAGCTCGCCCCTCCTGTTCTTCTGTAAAACATTTGAGGGCATAATATTTCCCAGTACTCTTGTCCAGCATCTTGAACACCACGGCAAAAGCACCACTACTACGATATGGCTCTCCGTGATTATCTAATACGGGAGTCAGGTGAGCCAATTTGTCAAGATTATCACTAGCATCTTGAATGGCCTTTACATATTCTGATATCAATGGATACTGCATATTATGTATTGTTATTTTATCAGCTTCTACAAATTTTAATGACAACAAATAGGGACATAAAGAAGATTGACGCTAGCTTTTGAAATAAACCAGCGTAAAATCATCCATATCTAAAATCCCTTCCGAGTTCAGTTTTTTCAGATACTGTTCAAACAGGCTGTCGGATGAGGTTGCATCCAACAAAGATTGGAGCACATCCTGCCCAAATTCAAACTTCATGGTCTCTGCTGTTTTCAAAAGTTGGGAATTGCCAGATGCTTTTAGATATTCTTCAGCAAGCTCCGCACCATACTCCTTACTTTTAGACAATTCATACATCATCATGATATAATGCGATAAGGCATCGCTGGCAGCAAAGACTACCGAAGATTCATCCAGATAAAAGTCACCACTACTGAAACCTTCCTCTTCCAGGGGATCTTTACAGCTAACCAACCTGGGAGGATTGCTAAAATCAGACAATTTCGTAAAACTATGTTCCAAGACACCTGTATCCTGACTATAATGAAAGACGACGCTATCGCCGTATGCCATCCATTTACATTGCTTATCCCCTGTTATCCATGCAGCAGCAATGGTGGCGCAAGACCCCTCATTATAATATTTATTCAAAAGAATGCCGTCGCCTTCCTTTGCTCTTTTCTCGTGCTCATTATAAAAGGTCTCCCAAATGCCATCTACCCATTCGTCAAGTTCTTTAAAGGAGACGATAGGGTTATCTTTTGGAAGATGTTTTACAAGATACTTCGACCATTCATCAGCAAACAAACCGCAACCTCCAGCCCCATCTGATACCGCTATGCAGGTATCAGATGAGAAGAAGGAATCCTCGTTTGCTACATGATCATTCCATTTTGCTATGCTTACACCTCTATTCATATACATTATAGGTTTTGATTAACGAGCATACTCGACAACGTACCAATCTTCATCATTTTAACCAATCGTTCCATACCGGTGTTCACACCCATAGCATGATAACGAATATCTGTTTGCTTATCACCAAAGATGGCACGAATCTGCTCATTGTAGTTGAGAGGCAAGAGACTTGACATATTATAAAGTTTCTCACCATATCCATTTCCGTTCAATTCATCTACAGTTGCAGGGAACACTACTGATTCAGCATGTCCTGGTACAACATGAATATTGAAGAGCAAGACATTGCCATCATTGGTAAACATCGATTTTAATTGATTGGCAAGTTGTTGCATCTCATCATGCGAAGTTCCATTATACTCACCATCTGTGATATTGATAATTGTAGGAGGATAACAATCCTTGTCGTGATGGTCTTTCATCCAACTTTCGAGCAAACCTTCCGCACGCTTGAAAGCCTTATCCATGTGTGTCCAACTTCCATCATGGCGAGCTACCATCCATTGTTTCTTCTCTACTTCTTTGATGGTTATACCCTTTCGAGTACGCACCTCTTCCTTCACCATTTTCTTTTGATAAGGATTATCACGAATCTCTTCTGGAGTAACGAAGTCGCGTCCCTCCAAGTTGCCATTCCAAGCACTATAAGCCTCAGTGCCATAACCTATCATGGCAATATCAAAGTAATGGCGAGTCTCATTATTCTTCACACATCGCTCCACCAACTCGTTGATTTGGGCATTTACGATACGGGCTACGGCCTCAGATAAAGTCATATCCTCACCATTAAAGGTGGTAATTCTACGCATAGAAACACTCTGGTCCACCAAGAAGATGAATGCCGTAGGATGCTCACGGTCAACACGAGCCGTATATGCATTCTTGCTCTGCAACATCTGTGGTTGGCTTGGAATTGGAATACCAAAGTTGCCAATGTTCTTGATATACTTCAGAGGAATGGTGTTCTTTACCAATATCTCCGCCTGATAGAATGGCTGCTCATCCACATCGAAATCGAAGTGATTACGAGCCTTGACAGTTTGGAAGTGAATCTTCTTGAAATCCTCCAAACTTCCACCCACATGAGCACCATTTCGCACAGCATTCCTGTCTGCATATTTGGTATTCTCATCATAAATCACCTCAGGGTCTATCTCCAGAATGACAGGGTTAGAAATTCTATCCTCATTCATTGCCACATACATCATTGGATGGTTCATGGTAAAGCTGACACGAACATAATGTTCCAGATTATCACGCTTATCCAACGACCAGGATGGAGAACCAGGTCCTCCACCTCCTGGTTTAGGAATATTGATACCACGTTCCTCACAATCCTTCCAAGAATAGAGTCCTCCATTCTTGATAATATTCTCCAAGTTATCACGGTCTGTGAAGTGATAGAGCTTGGTGATATGATTTTGTTCGAGGATATTCTTAAAATCCTCCCAGTTACTTCTTCTGTTCATTGTTTTTGTCCTCCAATAATATATGTATGTTAGAATAACGATAGTTGCTTTGGTTCTATTGTCTGCGGTTTCCACTTTTTATCACTAAAAGGATATAGACCTTCCACGTATGCCTTGATTAGAAAGGCATGCGAAAGAGGCTTCTTCGGGTCATCCACATCACAATTTGTATTATAATCCAAAAGTACGATGGTCTTAGTCTGGCTAGCCTCTCGTAATCTTTCGATAATACTTTGAACCTTATGTTCAAGTACCCACTTGTAAGTAGGGATATAAATCAGCTTTCGAGCCTCAATATATCCGAGCAGTTCCGTTCCGTTTACTCCTTTGCGATGTCCAAGAGGCTTACCGAACTTGCGAACAGTTCTCTTGATATTCTTCATCGACTCATTCTTAAACATTTCTATATCTACATCAGCCGATTCAAATACCTTTAGCCCTTGCCACACAGCCTCAACACATGTAGCTGTAACACCCTCGCTAAATGGCACAGGTATGCCACCATGAGGATAAAATGGGCTCAACTTTATCAAGTCATCTTCAGCATGACTCGTTACATCCGCAATTATTGCATCGGGATATTTCTTCAAAATATTCTCCCGCTTTTTTCGTTTAGAATCAATTACAATCATTCAAATACCTCCTTTCCAAAACGTTTTATTATTTCTAGTTTTATTTGATCCTTTAAAATAGTTTTACCAAAGGCAAACTTTCCTATATAAGAAACTGTTGATGGAATATTGATAAAACCGAGATTTTCACAACATACAAAAGCGGCATTTTCAATGCGACAGACTGAAGTTGGCAAAGAAACAGAAAACAAAGAATGCTTGCCTGCAAATGCACCACACGCAATTTCAACAATTCCAACAGGAACATCATAAGAATGTTCTCCTGTCCATCCAATAGCTTCTGTCATCTGTGAAGTATATCTATTAAATGCCACAAACTTATTATACTGCTTTTCCATTTTCCTATAAGCTATTAATCTCGTCATACTAGAATTATACAAAATCTCATCTTTGTATATAAAATAATCAGATTCATTAACCAATTTACCATTCCAATACATAAAAGCTCCATCAACTTTTTGCACAAACTTTGGCAATTTAATTTCTTTCAATTTTTCACATCTAACAAAAGCCATTACCCCTATCGTTTTTAAGGAATGAGGCAAAATCAATTTTTCTAAATTAGAGCACCCCTTAAATGCTTTAGTATTAATGAATCTGCATTCTTTTCTTATTCTGTATGTACCAGAAATATCTTTCGGAGCACGTATCAAAATTAGCCCATTTCTACCATACTTAACACCAAATTCATCAATAAAAACCTGTTTAAAATCATCAAAACGATTTTTCTCTTGCCAACAATTACCAGGTAGAGCAATATAAAACATACGAAAAGATACGAAAGATAAGTTTTTCTTTACACATGCAATATTAAACATAGAATACAATAATAGCAAATCCGTATCCCCCAGTAATTCACTCAAGGATACAAACACATTACTATTACTCAAATCACGATAATCCTCAACTGAAAAGAGTAATCTATCTGCACCACCATATTCATCAAGCAAAGAAGGCCTCAAAGAAATCGCTTTCAATGATAAAGCAATGCTTGCCAAAGCAAAGTCGTCAATGGTTTCATTAAAATCATCAACAGTTCTCAAAGGATGAGAAAAGTCCTTTGTACCAATTGTTGGAGACTTCTGCCCCTTCATGGCAGGAACAAACATACCATCATAATCTACCAATGTCAGATTTCCATCAGGACGAACCATGATGTTATCTGGCTTGATGTCACCATGAGCAAATGGTTGAGAACGAAGCCACGCTGCCATTTTACAAAAGCGATAGCAAAGCATAGCCATCGCATAATTGTCTTGATAGTTTTCTGCGATGTAAGTCTCCATCGTTTCACCATCAATCCAATCCATAAGAAGGACAGGAAACTCGTCTTCCTCACAACTGCTATCTACGAAGATTTCTTTATCTAAGTACTTTACAGAAGTAATATAAGAGGAATCAACGAACTCCAACTCATCTGCAATCTGGCGATAAGCCTCAGCTCTACCTTCTTGCTCTTCAGTAAAGCACTTCAATGCATAGCACTTCCCAGTTTGTTCATCTTTCATTTTGAACACGACGGCAAAGGCACCACTGCTACGATATGGTTCACCATGATCATCTAGCACAGGTACCAAATAAGCCAATTTATCAAGATTACTACTTGCATCTTGTATGGCTCTCACATATTCTGAAATTAACGGATACTGCATAACACTTAAATTACTAGTTATATAAACCAAAAGAATAATCACAAATCATATCATCAAAATCCATTTCAAATGGCTTTTTTGATATATCATCTCCCCCTTCAATAACCTGGAATAAAGAGGATAGAAATAATTGCAGACAAGACAAGTTCGCTTTTTCTTTTCTTAATCGATACGCAACATAACCAAACTTGTCAGGCCCACCAGCAACAAAATCTTGACACAACAAGTAATCCCGATTCACACCTATTATAACTGAAGGCAAATAAGTTTCGTCACCATGATCATATAAAGCATTTGCTCCATCATCTACTATAACTTCATCATTCATTTTATCTTGTTTTGGATAAAAATACGACATCAATGTGTCATATTTTGGCGCATTATAAATGAAAATATACTTATTCTGAACACCCATTTCACTCAATCTTTTAAATTTTGACAGTACATCTTTAAAACCTTTACGATTAATAGAACATTTCACTTCTATCACACAGACTACATCTTTAGCATTCACAACATCAATTTCACTAAAAGATTTTACAACATTATTCCTATAAAGGATAATATCACACTGGGGTGATATTGAATCTGAAAAAACATATTCTACATCATCTTCTTTCTTATTTGTCAAAAAATAAAGTTTTTGTCTAATAGAGTCAAAATCTTCATCTAAGGTAACAAAGCCTTGTGTAACTTTAACATCATTAGGCAAATTCTCACATAAAAAACCACGAAGTAAATGTTCTCCCCAAAAACCAAGCGAAGGCTTATGATGGGAGAGAAACTCTCTTCCATCATTTATTTGTGTCAAAAGGCATTCTGCTTTTGAACGATAATATTCTATATTATAGTTGTCCATATGTTTCAAATTTACTTATTGTCGTTCCAACTTTGCCAATTTTTCCTTAGCAGTTTTATATCCTTTATTAGCAGCTTCGTTATAACATTCGATAGCTTTTGCTAAGTTTTGTTCTACACCAGTTCCCTCTTCAAAACAGGTTCCTAAATTATATAGCGCACATGAGTTGCCTTGTTTTGAAGATTTCTGAAATAAACCAACAGCCACCCTAAACGATTGCTTGCATCCATTTCCTTTTTTATAACAAACACCTAAATTATTTTGAGCAGAAGCATTACCCTGCTCTGCTGATTTACGATACCAATATACGGCTTCTTTGCATTTTTTTTCTATTCCAATTCCGTTAGCATAGCATAAGCCTAAACTAAACTGAGCATTAGCATATCCTTGATTTGCTGATATCTGATACCAGTATACAGCCTGTTTATAATTTTGCTTTGTTCCACATCCATTATAATAACAATTTCCCAATTCATATTGAAAGTGTACGTCTCCTTGACTAGCAGCAATCTTAGTTAGTTCAAATCCTTTGATTAAATTTTTAGCAACACCTTTACCTTCTCTATAACACTTACCTAATGCTCCAAAAGCTGAGGCATGATCTTGTTTGACCGCTTTTTCTAGCCATAGCACTGATTTTTTATAATCTTTAGAAATTCCTTCTCCTATGAGAAATGCAACTCCCAGATTATATTGCCCAGAAGCAAAACCTAATTTCGCAGAAATCAAGAAATATTCAACGCTTTTCTCTAGGTTTCTTTCAACTCCTATACCCCATTTATAGCATACCCCCATAACATTATAACCTTTAGGATTTCCTGCTTTTGTTGCTTTTTTTATTAATTCTATTCCTTTTTTGATATCGCATTCTACCCCTTTTGCATAACAATAACATACACCCAGTCCTGCTATAGCATACATATTCCCCTGAGCAGCAAACTTCTTATATATTTCAACAGCTTTTTCTTTGTCGCCTGTACTTAAATTGATTATTTTATCAGCCTCCTGTAACATAATGTTATACTCTTGCGAAATAATCGGTTTGCTTACTTCTAACAATCTGAGAGAACACATAACAAGATTCTTCTTCGTTTTAGCTAATAAAAAGAGCGAAAGAAGCGTATTAACTTCTTCATCATTCATCAATTCTTGCAAAGCAGCCAGTACCTTGCTTTTACTCAAGTCACGATAATCCTCAGCACAAAAGAGTAATCTATCTGCAGCACCATATTCATCAAGCAAAGAAGGTTTTAAGGATATAGCTTTCAATGACAAGGCGATGCTTGCCAAAGCAAAATCATCTATTGTTTCATCAAAATCATCGACTGTACGTTGAGGATGAGAAAAGTCCTTTGTACCAATTGTTGGAGATTTCTGTCCCTTCATGGCAGGAACAAACATACCATCATAATCAATCAATGTCAAACTTCCATCAGGACGAACCATGATGTTGTCTGGCTTGATGTCACCATGAGCAAATGGTTGAGAACGAAGCCACGCTGCCATTTTACAGAAGCGATAGCAAAGCATAGCCATGGCATAATTGTCTTGATAGTTCTCTGCAATGTAATTCTCCATTGTTTCACCATCAATCCAATCCATCAAAAGTACAGGAAACTCGTCTTCCACACAACTGCTATCTACGAAGATTTCTTTGTCTAAGTACTTTACAGAAGTAATATAAGAGGAATCTACGAACTCCAACTCATCTGCAATCTGGAGATAAGCCTCAGCTCTACCTTCTTGTTCTTCAGTAAAGCACTTTAAGGCATAGCATTTCCCAGCCTGTTCATCTTTCATTTTGAACACGACGGCAAAGGCACCACTGCTACGATATGGTTCACCATGATCATCTAGCACAGGTACCAAATGAGCCAGCTTATCAAGATTATTGCTAGCATCTTGTATGGCTCTCACATATTCTGATATCAAAGGATATTGCATGGACTTTTCCTGTTAATTGTTTTGCCCTCAAAGATACAAAAGACTTACGATACAACCAAATCATCGCTTATTTTTTTATCTTATTTAATATAGAAAGCTATTATGGTAACTACTCTTTCAGCAGAAAATTGTAAAACAAAAGAAAGATTGATACACTCACGCAAAAAAGTTTTTCCTCGAAAAAGTATCAAAGTATCATTCTACCACGAAAATTGATGGCTATAACATTAATACACAGCGCATTAACAAAATGAGACTTCTCTAAAAACGGAGGGAGAAGTATCATCGAAGTATCATAAATTAGCGAGAAGTATCATGATTTCTTGCTTGCATCGAAAAAAATGCTTTATGAAGTGATAATAATAGCATTTGCAAGGCAATAAACAGGATGTTTTTGCGTTTAGTAAAACAGAATGTTTTATTCTTAATACTTAAGAAACATGGATGAAAAGGAATTACTGAAAAAGGCTTTTGAGTACGGAAATGTACCTAGCAACATCACCTACTGTTTCACCGAACCATGTCCGATGAAAAACAAATGTATTCACTATCTATCCGCTCTCTACAAAAATGAGAAGACTGATAGAGGGGATGCTATCTTCCCAAATGCCCTGAAAAACGGGAATTGCAAATACTTCGCTCCGCTGCGTGTCGTGAAAATGGCATGGGGATTCGACAAACTCTTTGCCGAAATGAAAGTGAAAGACGCTCCTGCACTGCGCGCCGAAATGAGAGACTACCTCGGCAGCAAAGGACAATACTATCGTTACAAACTGGGACAACTGAAACTCCTGCCGGAACAACAGGCATATATCAAACAGCTCTTCGCCAGATACGGATATAAAGATGTTGAATTCGACCATTTCTCAGAAGAGATTGATTTCACTAAAAGCTAATCTTTTTCTCTGCCCTCCAGATGTTCCTGCCATGCCATTTAAGCGGTCCCACAGAGAACACGTGACGGGCTACCGGTGAACACGTGACGGGCTAGTAGAGAACACGTGACGGGCAACCATTGCCCGTACAACGGGAAACGAGTACCCAATTTACCAACCGAACTTTGGGCAACGCTGATAAGATTTTATAGATTATAGTTGACAGTTTATGGTTAACAGTTAACAAACAAACATTCTAATCAATATATTCAATGAAGGTAACAATCGTTCATACAAACAACAAGAAGCAGCTCCTCGTCAGCACCAAGACGATGGAGAAGTTGCTGCAACGTATCGCAAAAGATGACAGCAGACTTACTGTTACCCATTTCCGCGAATACGTGTCCTATATGGAAAGCGGCTACGAATATTACAAGGATATGCCAACATGGATGCACATCTACCCCGCTGCAGAATTCGCCAAAGACGAAAACAACAACCTGAAGATGAAGGCGTGCAACGGTATCCTGATGCTGAAATTCGGAAACATCACAGATGCAGACGGCGTGGAGGGCGTGAAGCGCTCGGTTGCCATGCTGCCTTCAACCTTTGCTGCGCTGGAAGGTGCTGATGGTAAGTCGGTTATCGTATTGGTGAAATTCTGCAATGAAGATAATTTGCTGCCTGTTGAGGAGGCGGATGCCGAACGGCTGTACCGCATCGCTTACCAGCAGATTCTGCCTGTATATCAGGCGATTGCCAAAGCTTCGGTGCTCACAGACGGACCGAAACCTTCTATAGAAGCGGGCTCAAACCTGTCTTTTGAGCCTTCCATGCACAACAGTTTTATGATGACGCTCGATGCGAAACCTTATTTCAACAGTAAGGCGGTAGCGATGAAAATTGACAGCAACATGCACCCTCAGAAGCAGGCTTTCAACACGGAAGATAATCAGCAGATGAATCCTGGCTCCGATACTTCGGAAGAAGGAAAGAAAGTTGACAAGAACAGCGTTCGCGAGAATATCATGAGCATGATGCAGCTGCTGAAAAGTAAATATAATTTCAGATACAACACGGTGATGAAATTCGTGGAATACATGCCGAAAGAGAAAGGTTGGTATGGTTTCCAGCCCGTAGATCCGAGAGTGCAGAAGCGCATGACGCTGGAGGTGCAGCTCGCTGATATCCGGGTGAGCATCAAGGATGTCAGGAATTTTCTAGAGTCTGATTACATCAAGAATTATAATCCGATAGATGAATATCTCTTCCAATGCTACGACAAATGGGACGGGAAGGACCATATACGTGCCTTGGCTCGTACGGTTCCTACCAACAATCCTTACTGGGCAGACTGGTTCTACACCTGGTTCCTGGGCATGGTTGACCAGTGGCGCGGCTTTACCCATCGCCAGTATGGCAACTCAGTGGCTCCGCTTCTGATTTCCAAGCAGGGTTACAACAAGAGTACTTTCTGTCGCCGGCTGTTGCCGCCGGAACTGCAGTGGGGATATAGCGATAATCTGATTCTGTCAGAAAAACGTCAGGTTTATCAGGCGATGGCGCAGTTTATGGTCATCAATCTCGATGAGTTCAACCAGATTTCTCCACAGGTGCAGCAGGGATTTCTGAAGAATCTCATCCAGTTGCCTACGCTGAAATACAAGCCTCCGTATGGCAGTCATGTCATGGAATTTCCTCGTCTCGCCTCGTTCATCGCCACGAGCAACATGAAGGATATTCTCACCGACCCATCCGGCAACCGAAGGTTCATAGGCGTGGAACTGACGGGACCGATCGATGTGAGTGTGCGTCCGAACTATCAGCAGCTTTTCGCCCAAGCACTGACCGCCCTGCACAATGGCGAGAAGAGTTATTTTGATGCGGAACAGGTGAAGTTGATCATGAAGAACAACTGCCAGTTTGAGGTGGCTGAGCCGATAGACCAGTATTTCCAGCTCTATTTTGATTTGGTTGAGAATGAGAAAGAGGGTGAATATCTGACTGCCGCCGAGATTTTCGACTATCTGAAAAAGCAGATAGGTTCATCGCTCAAGGTGAACAGTTTGATGGGATTCGGCAGAAAACTGGCGAATATGAGTGAGTTGAAACACAAGAGATTTGCAGATGGAATGAAGTATCTCGTAAAGAAAAAGTGAAATAATGATACTTCTATGATACTTTAATGAGACTTCTCGGTACCAAAACCGAGAAGTCTCATTTCTTTTATCTTATTATCTATCAAGTCTTTAAGTCGATATTTTCAATAAAAAATGAGACTTTGAGACTTTTTCTCAAAAAAACTTTTTCACGTAAGAAAAAACATTTATCCTTTAGATAGCATAAAGGAAGGTGCGGATGAACCAGTAGCAAACGATACCTGCGATGTAACCTACGAAAGCAATCCAGGAGATATGCTTCATATACCAGCCGAAGGTAATCTTCTCCAAGCCCATTACTACCACACCAGCAGCACTACCGATAATCAGCATAGAACCACCGACACCGGCACAGTAGGCCAGCAACTGCCAGAAGACACCATCCACAGCCATATCGCCAGCGGCTGCCACAGGATACATTCCCATACATCCGGCTACCAGAGGCACATTGTCAACAATACTTGAAAGCACACCGATGATACCAGTTACGAGGTAATGGTTGCCATCGAATACGACGTTCAGGCCCTGCCCCAAAGCAGTCAACACACCAATTTCAGCCAGGCAGGATACTGCCATCAGGATTCCGAGGAAGAAGAGAATGGTACTCATATCAACACGAGAAAGCAACTTGGTTACTCGTTTCTGAGTGCCCTCGGCATCAGCTCCACGATGCAAACTGCGATAGAAAACTTCGGTAGCAGTCCAGAGAACGCCCAATACCAGAAGGATTCCTACGAATGGAGGCAAGTGGGTGATACTCTTGAAGATAGGAACGAAGATCAAACCGCCTACTCCCAACCAGAACACAGCCTTGCGCTGACCTTCGGTGAAATCGCTGACCGCTGCATTCTGCTGGGCAGAAACCTCAGGCATCACGAGTTCGCCCTTCAACATGGTCTGAAGGATGAGGGCAGGAATCACCATGGAAACCACAGACGGGATGAAGATTTCGGCGATAACGCCGGCTGCAGTAATCAGTCCCTTGTTCCAGAGCATGATGGTGGTAACGTCGCCGATTGGTGAGAAGGCACCACCCGAATTGGCTGCGATGATGACGAGGGATGCATAAACCATGCGATCCTTGTGGTCGGTGACGAGCTTTCGGAGAATCATAATCATCACGATACTGGTGGTCAGATTGTCGAGGATGGCAGAGAGGAAGAAGGTAAGGATAGCGATACGCCAGAGGAGCGCACGCTTCGACTTGGTCTTCATCACCTTGCGAACCCAGTTGAATCCGCCGTTCTGGTCAACGATTTCCACGATGGTCATCGCACCCATCAGGAAGAAGAGTGTTGTGGCGGTATCGCCCAGATGTTCCTGGATGATTCCGGTCACTTTCTCCACCATTCCAGCAGCACCGCCTGTATAATCAGGGTGCATCAACTGGAGATACTGCATTGGATCCATCATGTAGAGGGTCCAACAACCTACCAACATCAACAGGGCAATCGCAGCCTTGTTTACCTTTGTCAAGCTTTCGGTAGCTATGAGTGCATAGCCGAGCACGAAAACGACAATAATAGAAATTGTAAGTGTAGTCATTACCTTTTATTTATTATTAGATATTCTTTTTTCCTTTATGTATGATTTGGTACTCACAATTGCCAAACGGCTGCAAAGATACAAAAAGAAAAGCAATAACCACACGATTCCTTATTATAATTGTATGAAATCGTTTACTTAATTACGGATTTAACTTAAATAATAACAGATTTCGCCCTGTATGGTTGAGGCATTTCATAAAACATGTAACATAAAACATGAAATAGATATAAAACGTTATGGAAATGCAAAAAAATCCGAAACAGATAGCTGCCAATGCTTCTGTTTCGGATTATCTTTTTGTTTTCTTTCTTATTCTTCCTTAAAATCCATGCGGATTCTGATATTTAATAAAGCTAGCAATAATCATGTTCACAGGTTACTTAGCCACCTTGAACACGGCGGCACTAATGCCTGAAGCCTTGATGGCATCGGTCTTCTTACCTGATTTATATACAACCTTGCCTGTAGAAAGAACAGAAACTGCCTTGCCACCTACAGAGCTGATGTTGAGAGAGGCTGCCTTGGCACCAGGATTCACGACAACAACATACTTCTCATCACCCAAAGTGCGCTCATATACCATCGGATATTCCTGACCCTTCTGGTTCAGGAGCTTCCAATCTCCCTCATTGTCAAGAGCCTTGGCTGAATGACGCAAAGCGGTCAGCTTACGGGTATATGACAACAGAGAATTCTGATCTCCCTGCTGAGCTTCAACGGTCAACTTTCCGTTTTCCGTATCTACAGGGAAGTAGAGCTTATCAGGCGCACTCGTTGAGAAGCCGGCATTCTTGCTCTTGGTCCACTGCATCGGAGTGCGGGTACCAGAGCGCTCATTGCTACCCTCCTTGTTAGGGAGATTCATCTGATACTTCATACCAATCTCATCACCATAATAGATAAATGGAACACCTGGCATGGTGAGGAAGAAGGTCATCGCCACCTTCAGCTGGTCTGGCGTGTTGCGGGTACCGATGTTAGGACGCTGGTAATCGTGGTTGGCAGATGGAACAGCGATGTAGCCGAGATTCTTGGTGGCATTGAAAGCCTTGGTATAGTTCTCGCTAAATTCCTTAAGCGAACCCTTGCCCTGCTTGTCGAAATAGCAGTTCTGATAGCTCTGCTCCCACTTGCCCCATGGAGTCTTGCGGTCGAAGAACAGAGATGCATAGCCCTTGAGACCGAAATGGATGTAGAAATCGATGTTGAAGCCGGCAGGAATGGCTTGCTGCGGATTAGCCCACTCTGAAATCAGGACGGTCTCAGGATAGTACTTGTCCTTCCATGCACGCATCTCATTCCAGAGTTTGGAAACCTCCTTCTTGTCAGGGTCGTTCTTGATGAGCGATGACGCCATATCAACACGAAATCCATCCACACCCTTATCAAACCAGAAAGCCATGATGTTACGTATTTCCCTGCGAACAGCCTGTGGTCCAGGCGCATCAATGCCCTGCTCCCAAGGATGATTTGGGTCTGGATGAGCAAAGCCATAGTTCAAGGCTGGCTGGCACTCGAAGAAATTCTTCTCATAATACTTGGCACGAGGAGCATTCGCCTCCACATATCTGCCTCGGGTACTAGACTCCGGACTTGCCTCCTGATGGCGGGCTTCTATTTCTTTCTTCTCGCTCTCAGGAATATCGTTCATCCATATATAATAGTCGCTGTAACGCTGGTTAGGATCTTTCTCGGAAGACTCCTTAAACCAGGCACACTTGGTGCTGGAATGTCCTGCCACCAGGTCGAGACAAACTTTCATGCCACGCTTATGGGCCTCATTGACCAATGTAACCAAATCGGTATTGGTACCGAATCGAGGATCCACCTTGTAGAAATCGATGACATCATAGCCACCATCAAACCATCCCGACTCAAAGATCGGATTGAGCCAGAGGGCGTTCACACCCAGCGACTTGATGTAATCCAACTTGGAAGTGATACCCGGCAAATCGCCAATACCATTGCCATCAGTATCCATATAGGAAGATGGATAAATCTGATAGAAAAGTGCATCACTCAACCAAACCGGTCCCTTCTTCTGTTCTGCCTGAGCAGAAAGTGTGGTTGCCGCCAAAGCAGCAACCAACAACATTTTATTCATTCTTTTCATGAGCATCATTATTAATTCAAGAAAACTTTCTTTCATAATAACTCAAAATCCTGCATTTTATTGCGCAAGAAGGCTAATTGCGAATCCGCCACCTGCAACGGAGTTCAACTTCAAGACAGACTTGCTGGTTACAGTCTTCTTGGTGATGACATAAGCCTGCGGATTGGTCTTGTAGTTGGCATTTTTTGCATCCTGATAGATGGTAGCCACATACTTCTTGCCCTTCTCGAGGAAATCGAGCTTTACGGTAGACTGATGAGCCTTCATACCCGTAACGCCACCGACAAACCAGTTATCAGAACCCTTTGCCTTGCGGGCAGCGGTGATATACTCCATTGGTTCAGCCTCCAGATAGATAGACTTGTCCCAATCTACAGCCACATCCTTGATAAACTGGAAGGCATCCATGTGCTTCTCGTAATTCTCAGGGAAATCGGCAGCCATCTGCAACGGACTGTACATCGTTACATAAAGTGCCAACTGACCGCAGATGGTAGAGTTGCAATGTGAACCATTGGCACAATCCATTTCAAAGATACCCGGTGTATAATCCATCGGACCACCCTGCAGACGAGTGAAAGGCAAGATGGCGGTATGTCCCGGTTTGGTACCTCCGAAAGCCTGATATTCTGTACCGCGAGCACTCTCGTTGCCAATCAGGTTAGGATAAGTGCGGCAGAGACCGGTAGGACGCACTGCCTCATGGGCATTTACCATGATGTGATAATCGGCAGCACGGGTTACGGCATGCAGATAGTGATTGATTTCCAACTGACTGTAGTGATGCTCGCCACGAGGGATGATGTTGCCTACATAACCGCTCTTCACTGCATCGTAGCCATAATCCTTCATCAACTGATAAGCTCTGTCCATATACTTCTCGTAGTTCATTACAGAAGAAGAGGTCTCATGATGCATGATGAGCTTCACTCCCTTGGAATGCGCATACTCATTGAGCGCCTTGATGTCGAAATCAGGATATGGAGTCAGGAAATCGAATACCTTTTCCTTCATATAGCCACTCCAGTCTTCCCAACCGATGTTCCATCCTTCTACCAGGACTGCATCGAAACCATGGGCTGCAGCGAAGTCGATGTAACGGCGCACATTGGCATTGTTGGCAGAATGCTTGCCCGATGGCTTGGCATGTACATAGTCGGTTCCATCCAACTTCACGGTAGGATAATCATGGGTATAAGCCCACTCACCCTTACCGGAAATCATCTCCCACCATACACCTACGTACTTCACAGGATGAATCCAAGAGGTATCCTTGATCTTGCAAGGCTCATTGAGATTGAGAATCAGGTTGGAAGACAACACCTTGCGGGCATCATCTGTAATGACCATGGTACGCCAAGGGCTCTTGAACGGAGTCTGCATATATCCCTTCATACCCTGTGCATCAGGGGTAAGCCAAGAGGTAAAGGTCATGGTCTTGTCATCCAGGTTCAGATGCATGGCTGGATAATCTACCAGGGCAGCCTCATGCAGGTTGATGTAGATACCATCATCTGTCTTCAACTGGAGTGAGGTCTGTACACCGGTATCTGAAAAGACAGTCTGTGAGAGATTGCTGCTGACAGCAGCATGCAGGGCTGGACGGATGCCCGACAGACGGGTCTTGGTGTATTCATACTCCTGGGTATCGTAATCACCCGGAATCCACCAGGCGGTATGATCGCCCGTCATGGCAAATTCTGTACGCTCTTCCTTGATGGTAAAGTAGTTGAGATTGCCTTTCTGAGGAAACTCATAGCGCAATCCTACTCCATCGTCATAAACACGGAAGCGGACGTTCATATAACTGTCTGTAGAATTCTGCTTCAACTCTACCAGCATATCATTATAATGATTGCGGATTGACTTGTTCTCTCCCCAAACAGGAGTCCAGGTCTCATCGAAAGTGGAAGTTTTCTCATTGATGACACTAAAATCAGAAAGCAGATCCTTACCATCCTTGCCGCCCTTGGCGAGCTGATAACCCAGACGGCTAGGCTTGATGATAGTCTTGCCCTGATAGGTCACACTATAGGTAGGCACAGTGCCATCCAAGGTGAAGTTCACCTTGATTTGTCCGTTAGGAGAAGTGATGTCTCCTGCATCTGCAGAGATGCCAAAAGCCATCAGAAGGCTTGCGAGCAAAAAGAGTTTTTTCATATTATTTTGTTTAAAATTGTTTGTTGCTGCAAAAGTACGGCAAAAATCGATAAGTTGGTACGAATAGTAGGTTCTTGGTAGATTACCGCTATCTACCAACCTCCTCACCTCTCTGAATATCAACATTTTGCAAATTCTCAAAAAAAAACGGCTAGTAGATGCGAGATTCTCAATGTTTTTTATTATTTTTGCAGCAGAATCTAAAAACATAGGAAAAATGAGACATCTTTTCGTTATAATCATCACACTGCTGATGCTACAGCCGATATACGCAAAAGCAGACAACAGCCAGCTCTACAAACAGCTGGATGCTGCCCTGGAAAAACGTGCGCATTATGTAGAAGTAAAAGAGAAAAGTCTGAACGACATCAAGCAGGGTGTCAAATATGTAACCAGCAACGAGGACAAGCTCAAGCTTTACGAGCAACTTGCCAATGGATACAAAGCCTACGAGTATGATTCGGCGATGACTTACGTAAGAAAAGGCCTTGTTCTTGCCCAAAAGAGCAACAACATCTTATATCATAAAAGATTCCAACTTAGCCAAACCAGCCTGCTTATCACACGTGGATTCTATGCTGAAGCAAAAAACATCATGCAGAAGATAGAACCCAAGGAAGAAGATCCGCTTGACTATCAGTTTCAATACTATTATACACTTTACGGACTATACAACAACTGGTCAACCTATTGTGAGAACAATGAATTCAGCAAGATTTACGACCAGCAGAAAGTGGAATACCTGAAGAAAACATTAGAACTGTCGCCAAAGAAAGATGCATTCTATTACTACCTGCTGGGAGAGTTTTACTATTACAGCAATCATTCCAACAATAACAAGACCATCCAATACTACAAAAAAGCACTGAGTATGGAAAAGCCGGACAGCCGTCTCCATGCCATGACCGCCTTTGCCCTATCCGAAATATACAAGAAATCCAACAACCAGAAACTGACGGAACATTACCTGCTGGTTGCAGCCATCTCAGACATCACTTCTGCCACAAAAGAAAACGTAGCCCTGCAAGACATCGCACTCTTCATCTACAAACATAAGACCAGAAGTCTGAACAAAGCCCAGGAATACATCAACCTATCCCTGGAAGATGCTTATGCATACAACAACCGGTTGCGCCGCATTGAGATTTCATCCAAATTGCAGATGATTACCAATGCCTATACAGATGACATCAGAGCCACCAACAGCATGCTCTACATCGCGCTGTCGGTCATTTTCCTGCTCTTGCTCGGAGTGGGACTTAGCAGTCTGTTCATCCGTAAGAAGAACAAACTTCTGAAACAGAAGAAAGACGAAATTACGGCTACATCGGCAAAAATGGAAGTTCTCAACAGCCAGTTACACCTCATCAACGACGAACTGAAGGACACCAACCAGAAGCGCGATAGACTGATAAAGGTATATATTGACCTGTGCTATAAGAACATAGAGAGAAACTGCAAACTGCGCACCTTGGCAGTAAGAAAGATCAAGGCCAACCAGAGTAAGGAGCTGCTGAGCCTCCTTTCTTCCTCAACCAATACAGAGAAAGAGAGCAAGGAGTTTCTGACGGAATTTGACAAGGCATTCCTGTCTCTGTACCCAACTTTTATAACCGAGCTGAACAAGCAGCTTACAGAATCGGCACACATCCAGCTGAAAGAGAATGGAGAAATGCCCCCTATCCTCCGTGTGTGCGCCCTGTTAAGATTAGGCATCACCGAAAGTTCAAAGATAGCCGGCATCCTGTCTTATTCGCCACAAACCGTATACAACTACCGTTCCCTGCTCAAGAACAATGCCATCGACAAGGAGCACTTCGAGAAGAATGTACTCAGACTCTGTATGGTTATCGCAGACTGATCGGAGAAAGAAAAAGATACCTATATTTATAACAAATCCCGACAGGCAACAACATACCTGTCGGGATTTTTTAATTATCTGCAATTGATGAGAAATCTACTTTACTATATATTTCTTGCCACCACGGATATAGATACCATCATGTTTCACCGGGAGCAATACCTTTCGGCCATTGATATCATAAACATCGGAACGGCAAGGCTTAGTAAAACCGGTAACAGGAGTTAAGCCGGAAGTCAAATCATAATTGATTTCACCATCATCAGGGCAATGAATAACCACCATTTCCTGATACCACTGATACTCCTCATCAACGGAGACACCATTATCCGTATACTCCAGAGGAAGGAGGCTCAAGTCGAAATAGCCATCACCAAAACCACCATAGCCCCAATTTACTCCTACGTTTCCATCAGCATCATAACCATCCAGCACAAAGGCATGGGAAGAAGTCTTGTCGTTTCCCTGCTTATTGGATGTACCGGCATACAGAATAGGATGCCCGGCGCTCAATTCCCGGTAAATAACCTTTTTCCAGGCTGCATCATCATAGTTATTGGTCTGGGGATAATCCTTATAGCCATAATACTGGGTAAGATAGCCGAAATGCTTCTTCATGCCAGCCGCAGCATCTTGCAAAGATGCGCCACTGCCATCAAGAGAATAATTCATACCAGCCACACAACCGCAATGAAACATCAACTTGGCTACGGCGGCAGCCTGTTCCGAACTGTAGTTATTACCCGAATAAGCAGGCAACATCTCCGTCCACTTATACTCTCCCATACTCAGCATAGCAGTACGTTTCTCATCGCCAACGCTATAAGAAGCGACACCCTTGCCACGGGATGGATACTGGTATACAGAAATAATCTGTGCCATAGCCGTAGCCACACAACCCACCCAGCAGTTTTTGCCATTTACTTGTGGGCACTGGCTATTGAAAGGAGCATCCTGGCCCCATTTTACGGCAATAAGATGCTCAACACTCGACTTACAACCTGCAGGGATAACCTGATAACCCGTAGAAGCAGCACGAAGTGAAGCGTCATTAATTCTAGCCAAGAACCAGCCCAAGGCAGGATTATCACCAAAAGTACCCTCGTCAGAATAACCTATCACAGCCTTGAACGCATCATCATTGGCGAGAACTACAAATCCGTTCCGGTTGCGTCCTACAACCGTATAAGCATCCGTCTGTCGCATAACCCGAAGGCTCTCACCTACTCCTCCACGAGAAGTTTTCCCGCCAACAGAAGGCAAACGCTCCCCCAGCACCTCACTGGCTATCTCCAATTTCTGCTGAAGGCTCCTTTCCTTTGCCTCAGAGCAAAGGAAAGAAGCCAACATCAGAGAAAATATAAGAATCTTCTTCATAAGTCCAAAATCTTTAGGAAATCATTCGGTATTTCTACCAAACGCCATACACATTTACAGACTGCTGCTCAACACTGGAATCTATATATCCATTCAGATAGATGTATTTCTGTGTGAAGTCTATATAAGAATAGGTACTATAGCTATATCCACCATACCACATGAAAGAGTTGATATTTACATCTCCTACCGTCCAGTTCCACAAATAGTCGCCTGTAGAAGAATCAACACCAGCTACGATATAGTTTTGCTTATAGGTCTGATAGTCATATATGGCAGCACCCTTTCCTTCCACAGGAACCAGTTCACCGGAGCAATCAGCCAGATTATCGGCATTGAAAGTGCCATTAATCTTGAAATAAAGATCAGCACCCGAACCCAACATATTGGTGATATAAAACTGATTGACACCTTCCAGCTGGTAGATATCAGAATAGGTAACAGGCAAATCTGTGAAACCTGCGTAATAGAACCGCACATTCTCCAGTACTTTCTTCCACTGAGAAACCAGCACCGTTGACTGCAGCACCGTGCTTCCATCCTGCTTGGTATAAGGATCGGCATAGGCTTCATCGACATCTATCTTGAAACCAAATTTCTTTTTAGGTGTCAAGCCCTTTACAGAAATGGTCAGCGTAGCCTCCTTCTCGCCCTGGGCAAACTCCACCGTAGCAGGCACCTGAATGGCAGTTGTATCAGTATACTCTACCTTGACAGGAACACTCGCAGCCTCAGCGGCTTCCTTACGGCAAACCTTCACATCAACGGTTTCCTGGTCTGGAGTAAGAATAAACTCTGCCGCATTGCCGGCATCAAAATACACTCCCATGCAATTGTCTGGGGCAGGATTGCCTGGCGCATAATCATCGTCATCGCTGCAGGAAGAGAACCCCAACAGGAGACCAGCTGAGACAGCAAGTCCCAAATATCTAAAAAACTTTATATTCTTCATTGTCAATTCCATTTTAAAGATTGAAAAATCTCCTCATTTACTCACTCTTTGCCTCTACCACACTTGTAGGGTCTGGATTCAGTACCACAGCCGGATTAGAACTCTTCTCATATTCAGGGATATAACAATCCATCCATGGAGCCACGAAACCATACTTGGAATTCAAGCGGTGACTCTCCAGGAAGTTGGTACCCGTATAGGTACGGACAACAGCTTCCTTAAGACGCTTATAATCAAAATACAGCAGTCCCTCTCCCCAGAGTTCGATACGTTTCTGAAGCAGCACGGCATCTTCAAGTGATTCGATGTCTGTAGCCTGACACTCATAAGAGCCATCTGTATAGCGATAAGCATTCATGAAATCATTCAAGACGGTCTTGGCAGCATCCACCCCTTCTGTATGGGCAATGGCCTCAATATAGATGAGATACATCTCTTCTACACGCATCAATGGAATATCACACAAACAGCCCACATAGAGGTCAGACAAATTACCTGAACCCGGATGATATTTCAGGTTGGTGTAAGCAGGCAATTTAGCCCATCCTGCTCCATCCAGCAAGGTAGAATAGCCTGCCGGAACCTCAGCCTTGCCAGCATCCTCAGGGGCAACCCAAGTCTTCTTTCGCCAGTCGGCATCAGGTATCTGATTATAGAGCGAAGCACCTATCATACGGTAAGCCTTGCCATAACCACCCATGGAGAATGCGGTAGATTCAGAAGATACCGTACCCATCCAGGAATAGAACCAGCTGCCCAATTGCTCCTTTGTTCCCAGCGAAGCCTTCCATATCCAGGAAGAATTAGCAGTATTGAAACCTGTCTTCTTATTATACCATTCGCTCTGAGACATTGGCTGGCAACCGGAATTGTCGATGGCAGCCTGTGCGTATGAGGCAGCCTTGGCAAAACAGTCATTAACCGCCGTAATGCCCAAGGCATCATAGCCGTCAGCATCATTCTCATGAGCCAACTGGGCTGTCAGATCATCTGCCGAATCATAAAAACGAGAACCCAGTTCCAGCCAGAAGCGTGCCTTCAAACCATCTACCACGCTCTCATCCGGCTGTTCCTTGCCCGTACGCTTATAGCCCTTCAAGTATGCCTCAGCCTTATTCAGGTCGTGCAGGATGAAGCGATACATGGTATAATAAGGAACACGAGGATTGTTCTTACCCTCAACGGCAGTAGTCTTCTCGGTCACGATAGGCACGGTAAGTCCCATAACCTTGGCCGCCTTGGCATCAAAGTCAGAGAATCCGGTCTTCTTGAATTCAAACATTCTTGCCATATCCAGGTATGCCAAAGCACGGTAAGCATAAGCCACACCGGCAGACGCCTTTGCTGATTCAGATGCTCCTTCCACATCGAGCGACGAGATGATACTGTTGGCATTGTTCACTAAACCATAATAGTAGAAATAGGTGTAATTGAATGGGCTACGGAGTCCCTTACCATTCTCTATATATGAGAAATAGTCGTAATCTGCATTATAAACAGGCATATCCTCCGTCATCACATCACGGATAATCATCTGGCTGGGATAACCGTTGTCGTAAGCCGAACCGTCGCCATACACACCATTCTGTACCATATAGGCACTCAAGCCGGTCAGCAAGCCCTGCTGAGCCGTCTCAGACCCCTGAACCTGACTGCCTGTAGCATAATCCTTTGGCAGTTCCTCCTCCAGACAGCTCTGCATCATCAAGCATGAAGAGAGCACTACTGTGAACAGAGAAAACTTGCGAAATATATTGTTCATCATATAAAAATCTCCTTATCTAATAGTTTAAAATTGAAGTGTAATACCACCAGAGATGGCACGAACAAACGCATACTGCTCGTTGCTAGGTGAGCCGGTGAAACTTGTACGAGGGTCGAATCCCTTTCGCTTGCTCCACAAATAGACATTGTCTGCCGCACCATAGACACGAACCTTAGTCAAGCCCAAACGACGTGTCAGGCTCTTCGGCAAGGTATAACCGATATTGATGCTCTGCAGGTTGAGGTAACTTGCATTGATCAGGAAGCGGTCAGAAGATGAGCTTGCATCCGTATCATTATACTGGAGGCGAGGGATGTTGGATTCTCTGTTACTTGGAGACCAGGCATCCAGCATATCCTTATGGAAATTAAAACCTGTCCAGCTGTCATAAGGAACACTCATCAGACTCTGATAACCTGAATCGTAAGATTTGCCGCCGATGGAATAAGTGAAGTTCACACTGACATCGATACCCTTAAACGACAACGATGTGCCAAATCCACCATAAAGATCAGGAGTAGGATCGCCACTGGCAAAGTAAGAGCCTTCCGACCATTTTGCAGACTTGCCCAACGAACCATCTTCGTTCTCAACATACCATGTGGATTCTCCATTCTCATTTACACCCGCATATTTCTTCAGTCTCCAGGTGTAGATAGGCAATCCTTCACCATAATAATAAGAACCGTTATGATAACCGGCATATCCGCTCAGCATCTCGTTCTTGTTCTCTTCAAAAAGCTTCGTTATCTCATTGGTATAGTGGGTGGCATTGAGATTGATGTTCCACGCAAAATCCTTAGTGCGGATTACATCTCCTGCAAGATTCAGTTCTACACCACGATTCACCATGTTACCCACATTAGAGTAATAGCCTGCATAACCCATTGACATAGGCACGCTGATGAAACAGAGCATGTCTGTGGTCTTGCGGTAGAAATACTCCACATCACCGGTCAGACGACCCTTGAAGAGTTCGAATTCAAGACCTGCGTTGATATTTGTATTGGTCTCCCAGGTAATCTTATCATTACCCTTTGAAGCAAAGGTCAGCGCCATGTCGCCATTCATGCTACCGATGCCGTAAGTATCCAGATAACGGTTGTTACCGATGGCATCGTTACCCTGCTGACCGAAAGAGAATTTCACCTTCAGCATGTCGAGCCAAGACTTGGAGCCTGCCATCCAATCTTCCTTGGTCAGTATCCAGGCACCACCGAAAGAATAGAAATCGCCCCAGCGATGGGCTGGAGAGAAGCGGGATGAACCGTCACGGCGATAAGATACCTGACCGAAATACTTGCCATCATAATCATACATGCCACGGAAGAAGAAACCTTCGGTGTTGTAATTGGTCTGATTAGAATATGTCGGCTCATTGGTGATAGCACCTGCCAACTCATGGTTTCCCTTGAAAGAGAACATGTTGGAACGGCCGCCATATACGTATTCATAAGTCTGCTTATAGTTCTCATGACCCAACAACAATGTCATGTTGTGCAGACCAAAAGAACGGGCATAGTTTACCAACTGCTGGAAGTTGACTGTATAATAACGGTAATGTCCTACGGTTACCTCACCGTTAGGATAAGTCGTTGCACCAAATCCATAATAAGGCTGCTGGGTACTCTGATAGCGATATTCATAGTCATCCACCGTACCGTTCAAGGTAATCTTCAGTCCCTTGACAAATGTTGGGGTAATCTCAGCAAAGCCATTGATACCGAAAGTATTTCCTACAGAATGGGATGCCTGAAGCTGGTCATCCTTCAACAGGTTGAGCTGAGAGAGTACAGGTCGATTCAAGCCTGCATTCATTCCGTTACCATAATCATATATCTTACCATTATCATCGGTCATGATATTGCCATTGCCATCTCTGAGATACAGCGGATAGATAGGAGCGATGGTATTGACCATGTAGAAGGTATTGGTAGTACTGTTGTTTCCATCAGAATCTACCTCTGTGGCATTGTCTGTAACGGTATGGGCATAGTTTACGTTACCACCCACCTTCAGCCATTCATTTGCCTTATAGGTAGCCTTCAGGCGTGCAGTATATCGCTTAAACTGAGATCCGTATGCGATACCTGGGTTATCCAGATAGCCCAATGAAGCATAGAACTGGGAGCTGTCGTTTCCACCATTCACATTCATATTATACTCCTGTCGGAGGGTGTTTCGGTAAGCCGCCTTGAGCCAGTCGTCCGGGCTAATCGTATAGTCCTTTCCGTTATAAGAGATTTTGTTGCCCAATGTGGCATTAGGATTCAGCTTTCCATTATCGCCAATGAGATACTGTCCCTCAGGCACATTGTAGCAGATATAGCCCAATCCGCCCTTTTCTGAAGAACCACCAATTGCGTTATTGGCAGCCACATGAGCTGCATAAGCTGACATACCCTTGCCATTGGTATAGTAATTATATAATGACTTATAGTGTGTCTCATAATATTGACCGGGATCTGAAATCATATCATAAGTCTGAGAGCCACGGCTATTGCTGCCCCATTTGGCATCAACAGTGATGACGGTCTTGCCCACCTGCGGATTCTTGGTGGTAATCATAATGACACCATTGGCACCACGGGCTCCGTAGAGTGCATTACTTGCCGCATCTTTCAACACGGTAACAGATGCCACATCCGCTGGGTTGATGTCACTCCAGGAACCATAATAAGGTGCACCATCTACCACGATCAACGGATCCTGACCTGCATTGATTGAGCTGATACCGCGTACACGGATGGTAGGGGTAGAAGACGGATCGCCAGATGTATTTATCATCTGCACACCCGCTACCTGACCATTGAGGGCATCTACCACATTGGTTACCTGACGCACGGCAATTTTATCTGCATCCACTACGCCTGCTGAACCCGTGAAAGAGGATTTCTTCTGCTCACCATAAGCCACAACAATCACTTCGTCGAGCTGGCGGTCTTGAGAGTGCATGCTTACCTTCATACCTGGAGCCGCCTTCAATGTCTGGGAATCCATACCGAGATAGGTGATGACTATCGCCTCTCCTTTTTTAGCACTTGGCAAGCTGAACTTACCGTCAATGTCGGTCACGGTTCCGGTCTTGGAACCTTTCACCATGATCTGGGCACCTACTACAGGGTCTCCGTTCTCATCGAAGACCTGCCCCCCCACCTGTGCGGAAGACTGTGCCAGCACTTGCCCCGAAGCAGCCAGCAACAGGGAAGCAAATAAAACCTTCATTCTCATAATATCTGTCTCTTCTTATAATTATTATCTCTCTTTATCTTGAATACACCTCTTTATATATAGCCAGTTATCCTTTACAAGTTTTATATAAAATATGTATTCAGATGCAAAGGTAATATAAAATCCATTAACTGCCAAACAAAATTCCTAAAAAATGCTGTTTTACATAGCAAAAAGTTATATTTTTTCCAAGAATCAGCATCTAAATGCCAGTTTTTCAAGTTTTAAATTCCCGAAAAAGGAAACACTTTTTCGCCCGTAATACCATTGTCGCAGCTTCGTCAATGCCTTTCAACCTCATTGCAACGATGGTGTAATAAAACCACCGTACCTTTGCAACCGAAATCAAACGATATAGGTTATGAATGCTAAAAGGGGAATTATTGTATTAGGATTGCTCTCGGCGGCTAGCATGCCAACGTGGGCGCAACAGATTAAGGGTGTGGTTATCGACCAGAAATCGAAAGAGACACTCATCGGTGCAGTCGTCACTGTGGATGGAACCAATGTGAAGGCTATCACCAACATCGACGGAAACTTCCTGATCGATGGATTGGATAAAAAAAAGACATATACACTATATATTAACTATGTAGGATATAAGACTCAAAAAATTGACGGGGTTCAGGCGAAGGACGCAGACCAGGTGATTGCGCTGCAACCTGATGAACAGCAGCTGAAGGAGGTGACCGTTACCGCAGTGGAAAGGCGTAATACGGATGCGGCAATGATACAGGTGGCCAAAAACAGTCCCGTCATCGTGAGCAATGTTTCGGCACAGGAAATATCCAGAACTCAGGATACGAATGCGGGTGAGGTGATACGCCGAGTGCCAGGCGTGAGCCTCATCGACGATAAATTCGTGATGGTTCGTGGTTTGTCACAGCGTTATAACAATGTGTGGGTGAACGGAGGAGCAGTGCCTAGTTCTGAGGCTGATTCCAGGGCATTCTCCTTCGATATCATCCCAAGTTCACAGATCGACAACCTTACCATCGTGAAGTCGCCATCGGCTGAATATCCTGCCGACTACTCGGGCGGTTTCATCATCGTCAACACCAAGGAGATTCCGGCAGAAAACAGTTTCAATATCGCCGTGGGCGGAAACTGGAATACATCTTCTGCCTTCAAGGACTTCTCTTACTCAAAAGGTTCGGGAACTGATTTTCTCGGTTTCGACAATGACTTGAGAAACCTGAAGGGAGGCATCCATGCAGACTTGAATCCGCAGCTCGATGCCAACGGAAAACCGGTGGGCGATTATGCTACTTCGCTCCAGGGAAACGGACTTAACAACGATTGGCTCGTGAAGAACAAGAAGCCTTTGGGCGACTTGAAACTGGCAGCCAGCCTAAACCAGCGCTGGATGCTCGGCGGAAGAACACTCGGCATGCTCGCCGCCCTGAACTATACCAACGAATACCGCACCTACGAGAACATGGAGAACAACCTCTATGGCATCTATGATGCGGCTAACGACAAGCCGAACTATCTTCGTCACTCTGTTGACGACCAGTATAATAATAATGTGAGACTCGGAGCAATGCTCAACTTCACCTTCCTTTCCAAGGACGGCAATCACAAGTATCAGCTCAAAAATATCTTCAACCAGTTGGCTACCAGCCGATATACCTGGCGTGATGGCGTGAGCGCCCAGTCGAACCTGGAGCGAAGCGCAGAGTATTACTACCGCAGTCGAACTACATATAACGGTCAGCTTACCGGCAAGCACACCTTCACTAGCGATGCCCTTGACTGGAGTATCGGGTATGCGTATGCCAACCGTCATTTGCCTGACCGTCGTAGATACCTCATCGACGATGCTCTTGAATCGGGCGTTTATGCCCTGAGCACTGGCAACGACATATCCCGCGAGTGGACTCAACTCGACGAACACATTCTCTCTCTTGGTGTAAATGACAAGCACCACTTCAAGTTTGGCAACTTTGAGCCAGACTTGCAGGTGGGTGCCTATGGGGAGTATCGCAGCCGAGAATACCAGACCCGCAACTTCATCTACAACTGGAATGTTTCAGCTAACAACATGCCATCCGACTTCCGCCACAGCGACATCCCTACCCTGCTCTCCAGCGAGGCAAACATGGATTACGACAAGCTGTATCTTCTGGAGGAAAAGCAGATGCGCAACAACTACCGCGGACACAACACCTTAGGCGCAGGATACCTGGCGATGTCTCTCCCCTTTGGCAAACTCGGCATCCACGCCGGTGTCCGCTTCGAGCATAATGATATGGAACTCATCTCCAATTCCCGTGACTACGAGAAGAGTGAATCGAGCCGTCATTACAAGACCGATGATGTTTTTCCATCTCTCAATACAACATATAAGATCAGCGACCAGCACCAGGTGCGACTGTCGTATGGCCGCAGTATTAACCGTCCTGAATTCCGTGAAGTATCGTCGTCGGTGTATTACGACTTCGACCTTGCCAGCAATGTGCAGGGAAACACTGAGTTGAAGAACTGTTATGTCGATAACCTCGACCTGCGATATGAGTGGTATCCATCCCGTGGAGAGCTCATTTCGCTGGCAGTCTTCTACAAGCACTTCGATTCTCCTATCGAGTGGACCTATACGGTGGCTGGTGGCACTGACCTGATTTACTCTTACAAGAATGCGAAGAGTGCCAACAACTACGGTGTGGAGCTGGATATCAGAAAGAATCTCGGATTCATAGGATTGAAGGATTTCAGCTGGTCGTTTAACGGTGCCTTGATTAAGAGCAAGGTGCAGTTTGAAAAGGGTTCGAAAGAGGAAGACAGACCGATGCAGGGTCAGTCGCCATACCTTATCAACACCGGCATCTTCTATAAGAATGAGCCATTAAAGATGGATATCGCCCTGCTCTACAACCGCATAGGCAAGCGAATCATCGGTGTTGGCAGAAGCGAGGGGAGCACAGGCGACGACTCCAATTCCCGAGTGCCTCACAGCTACGAGATGCCCCGCAACACCATCGATTTCTCGCTGGCTAAGAAATTCGGCGACCATCTGGAGCTGAAGCTCAATGTAAGAGATCTTCTTGCAGAAAAGATATATTACAAGCAGTTTGCTGATGTAACGTATAGCGACGGAAGCAAGAAGGAAGTGGAAGAAATTGCAAGATGCTACAAGCCGGGCAGAAACATCGGTTTGCAGGCAATCTATAAATTTTAGAGAATATCCGTAGAATTTCAAGAAAGATAATAATAGATGTTTGTTTAATAAAACAGGAAACAATGATGAACAAGATGTATTTTTTAGGATGCATGGGCATCCTCGCAGCATCTGCCATGTTGAGCAGCTGCAGCAGTGACAATGACGATCCAACTCCTTCTCCAAATCCAGGACCAGAAGTAGTTTACAAGTGGACAACCAATGGCGGCTTGAAGGCTTGCGACCACATCCTCTTCGGAACAGATGACAAGGAAAACGCCAACGGAACACAGATTGGCAACGGCGACCAGGAATTCGTTTTCACAGGCAAGCAGACTTTGAAGAAAGGCACTTATCTCCTCAAGGGATGGGTATATATTGCAGATGGTGCTGAGCTTACCATCGAACCGGGAACGATCATCAAGGGCGACAAGCAGACCAAGGCGGCACTCATCACTGAGCGTGGCGGCAAGCTCATCGCCAAGGGTACAGCCACAGAGCCTATCGTCTTTACATCTGAAGAGGCTGCCGGCAGCAGAAAGCCTGGCGACTGGGGTGGCATCATTCTCTGCGGCAAGGCTAAGAACAACCAGACTGAGCAGCAGATAGAGGGTGGTCCTCGTACCAAGCATGGTGGCGCAGATGATGCAGACAACTCAGGAGCCTTAAGTTATGTACGCATCGAGTTTGCCGGTTATCCATTCCAGAAGGATAAGGAGATTAATGGTTTGACTCTCGGTTCTGTAGGTTCAGGCACAGAGATTGACCACGTTCAGGTATCTTATTCCAATGATGATTCCTTCGAGTGGTTTGGCGGTACCGTTAACTGCAAGTATCTCGTAGCCTACAAAGGCTGGGATGATGATTTCGATACCGACAACGGTTTCTCAGGAAAGGTGCAGTACGGTCTTTCACTGCGCGACAGCAAGATAGCCGATACCTCTCAGAGCAACGGTTTCGAGAGCGACAACTGTGCCGATGGTGCTACCGTGGACCCTCGTACCAAGGCAACCTTCTCTAACATCACCTTTGTAGGTCCTAAGGTATTGGATAATAAGTTCCAGAACACCACAGATTATATCAATGCCGGTGCATACAATCCAAACAATGGTTCAGCCCTTGGCAAGTTCCAGTCAGCCATGCAGATTCGCCGTTCTTCTAACCTCAACTGCATCAACTCAGTGGCCTTAGGCTGGCCTATCGGTTTGATTGTTGATGGCGAGAAGGGTGAAACCGTAAAGGATGCCAAAGATGGCAAGTTCAAGCTTCAGAATGTATATTTCGCTGGTATGGATGCCGTTGGCACTGATGCCAACAAGCAGTATGAGGATTACCTCTACGATGCAGCGAACAAGAAGGATATCGACAAGAATCAGAAGTCATACAGCAACACCTTCTTCTTTGCAGAGCAGAGCAACAAGTATTTTGATTCATGGACCTCATTGGTTGGTGCAGATGGCTATACTCCTATCGCAGGAAGCCCATTGCTTGGTGCCGCAAGTTTCGCCGGCTGGACAGGTTTCGACACCGTAACCTACATCGGAGCCTTCGATGGCAGCACCAACTGGATGAGCGGCTGGACCAACTTTGATCCTCAGAATGCGAAATACTAGAAATCGCTAATTTCTATTTTGACTATAAGGTTTTCTTTTATTGGGGCATGACGCAGTGATTTGCGCCATGCTTTTTTTTGTTGGGTTATGGAGAGAAACGTTGATGTCCTGAAACAGGACATCAACCTTCATCTGTCTTAATCCATGAACTTAATCATGTCCTGGCGTCTTGGCTTTGCTTCTGGCGATTCGTCAGGATATCCCAGGGCGATGCAGTAGAGTAGCTTGTAATTCTTGGAGAATGCCATTCGGTCGAGGTAAGGCTTGGCCGACGGAGAATCCAGTATCCAACGGGCTGAACTGCCCAGGCAGCAGGAACCGATGCCCTTAGACCATGCTGCAAGAATAATATTCTCGCCAAGCAAACCGCAATCAATCTGCGCCATATCATAAGTAGTATCGTAGGCGATGCAAACCACGCATGGAGCATTCACAAAGATGTTCTTGAAGCCCTTGCGCTCTGATATCTTAGGATTATCCTTTACCACGGCTTGGGTGATCGAATCGATGAGAGCAGGAGAATCTATCACTCTGATTTCATACGACTGCAGGTTCTGCCCGTTTGGCGCATGAATGCCGCATTTCAGAATCTCGTTTAGGGTATCGCGGCTGATGACGGAATCCTTGTAAGCACGGATACTTCTGCGACTCATCATCAAATCGGTTACCACACTTGCAGAGTCAACGCTGGTCATTGCCTCCGGCTGTCTGTTCTCATTGCAGGCTGTCAACATCAGTGCTGCTGCCAATCCTAAGAAAATCTTCTTCATATTACTCATGATTAAACTTATATTCCTATTAGTATATACCCATGTAGCGCTATTAGTATTTATCCATGTAGCGTTATTAGTATATACCGTGCAAAGATAGCAACAAATACTGGTATTCAAGAAGATACGTTATGATTTTTAAGAGTTTTTATCGGTCTCTCCGCCATTCTTTTAACAAGTATATATCATAATAGCCAAACATTTTCCACCTATTTTGCTAGAATTTCTCAAAAACTTCGTATCTTTGCAATGGCTTTATACAAGATAAGCTGTTTATAAAATCATCAAACGTAGAATTATGGAAAGAAAAAGTTATTCTATAGATATAAACCGCATTGCACAATATGCCATGTATGCATATTGCATTTTCGCATTGTTTTCGCTGGCATTTTCTGTTTGCAGACAAGCGGTCTTATCCTTCAGAACAAGTCCCATCCTGATTCCAATAAGTCCCATTCTGGTTACCATCAAGCAACTGGTCTTGCAGCTCGCCCCTATAGCTTTATGGGGAATATTCCGCTACACGCTACCGGCAGGCGTAAAATTGCTACGACGCTGCAGCGAGTTGATGGTACTTTACTATGTGCTCTCATTCATCCTGGGCCAATGCTTCAATCTTCATCTCGTAACGATGATGCAGAACGGACAGATTACCCAAATGGCTTCCATACTCACCTGGACAGAAAGCACGATGGGCCTGATTTCCGTCATCGCCTCCCTGGTAGCCGGCTGTCATCTGTGCAGCAAGCACAGGGGCAACATGCGCAAACTGGGCATAGCCCTTATCCTGGTTTTCATGGTATGGCTGATATGCTCAAATATACTCCCTGTTGCAGTGTTTTATCTGGCAGGTAACACCCAGCAGGCAGCCTTCACCTGCATGAATCTCATCTGTATGATAACCACAACATCGGCTTATATATACGCATACTACATGATGTATCGGGCGATAAAAACCAAATAAATACAAATTCTCGGATATACAGATTACAGAAAGTGTTATCAGTTTTACAGAAAGAAATTTGCAATACGCTGCAAATTTCACCCAGAAACACAAGAAATTTGCAATGCGCTGCAAATTTTCCGAAAAAGTTTCGTATATTTGCAGCGCATTTCATTTTTAGCAATCAAGATAGAATGCAAAATGAATAGCAAAGTGAATAAATAGAACATAAAGAGAATATGATAGAGCGTAAAGAATACATGAATCTCCTGGAGAAATGGAGAGACAAGAAGGCCATCAAGGTAGTAACAGGCATACGACGCTGTGGCAAGTCATCGCTGCTGAGAATGTTTATGGAGAAACTTCTCTCGGACGGAGTATCCGAAGAACAAGTACAGAACCTCAACTTCGAGGATCTCGACAACGAACCGTTCCTCGACTATAATATTTTATACGCACACGTAAAGCAGAACCTGTGCCCAGACAAGATGAACTATCTCTTCTTTGACGAGATACAGATGGTGGAAAATTTCCAGAAAGTGATAGACAGCCTGTTTCTGCTAGACAACGTAGACATTTACGTTACTGGCAGCAATGCCTACCTGCTCTCTGGCGAAATAGCCACCCTGCTCACCGGAAGATACATCGAAATCAAACTCTTCCCTTTCTCCTTCCGAGAATTCATGCAAACGCAGCCTGCCCATACTTCCCGAGAGCTCGCCTATCGCCAATACATCGAACTGGGTTCCTTCCCATACATTCCCCAAATCTGCCAAGACAGAGAGATGGTGCGTGAATACCTGTCAGGTCTCTACAACACCATCGTACTGAAAGATGTGGTGAGCCGCAAGAAGATAACCGATGTGATGATGTTGCAAAGTGTGGTAAGATTCCTTGCTGACAATATAGGGAACATATCCGTAATCAAGCGCATTAGCGACACCATGACCTCGCTGGGAAGAAAGACTACATCTCATACGATAGAAAACTACGTCTCTGCCCTCACCGACAGCTATATCTTCTACCCTGTGCAGAGATATGATGCCAAGGGTAAGCAGCTATTGAAGACTGGACAGAAGCTTTATCTTGCCGACGTAGGTCTGCGCCAAGTCATCAATGGCACCAAAGGTGGCGACTTGGGGCACGTACTGGAGAACATCGTGTATCTGGAACTAGCACGACGAGGCGGAGAAATCTATGTAGGCAAAGCCGGTGATGCAGAGATAGACTTCGTGGTAATCATTGGTGAGCACAAGGAATACTATCAGGTATCGCTCAGCGTAAGGGATGAGACCACGATGCAGAGAGAATTGGCACCCCTGAAGTCCATCTCCGACAATTTTCCAAAATATCTGCTCACCCTGGACAACGACCCCGTCCAGTTTCATGATGGAATCAAGCAAGAATATGTGCTCGACTGGCTTATGGAATGCTATGATTCGCCTAAAAAATAAGACTCACACAGAAAAGCAATGATGGAAAAGAATCAGATTTTTGAAAATATTATGAGCCGTACATCGGTGAGAAGCTATACAGACATGCCTGTAGAGCCGGAGAAGGTGGAGATGATGCTGCGTGCCGGCATGGCGGCTCCATCGGCATGCAACAAGCAGCCTTGGCATTTTGTGGTTATCAACGACCGGGAGATTCTCGACCAGATACCACAGTTCAGCCCTTATGCCAGCATGGTGAAGCAGGCACCGCTCGCTATCGTGGTTTGCGGATGCCTTGACAAGACGCTGGAAGGCACAGAGCAGGAGTTTTGGATTCAAGACTGTTCGGCAGCCACGGAGAACATTCTGCTGATGGCTCACGGTCTGGGACTCGGCGGTGTATGGACAGCCCTCTATCCCCTGAAAGAACGATACGAGGGAATGCAGCAACTGCTGCATCTGCCCAAGACGATGATTCCGCTCAATACCCTCATCATCGGATATCCGAAGAATCAGGCGGAAGCAAAGGATAAGTGGAAGGAGGAGAATATTTCCTATAATAAATGGATGGAGAAAAATTCATAATAAAGAAAAAGTATGAATATCAAGGAGAATTATCAACAATATGTAAGCCGATATGCTTCTGAGGTGGCTGCCCTGAAGCGTAAGAATACGGGATTTATAACGGGCGAGCTGCTGGCTTTCGGCGGCATCCTCGCCTTCCTGATCTGCTATTTCGCATTGGATGGGGATACGCAGAACTATCTGATGGGGGCGGCGCTGTGCCTGATTGCCTATTTGGGAATCAGACGACTTGACGACAAGAACAAGGAGAAGATAGAGCATCTTTCGGCTTTGCTCAAGGTTTATCAGGACGAAATCAAGGCTTGGGAGGGCGATTTCTCGCCTTTCGAGACGGGCAATTGCTATCAGAATCCGCAGCATCCTTATTCCTTCGACCTCGATGTCTTCGGCAAGAGTTCGCTGTTCAACCGCATCTGCCGAACCATCACATCGGGCGGTTCGGAGGCACTCGCCAGGAATCTTACCAGGGAAACGCCTTTGGGCATAGAGGATATCAAAAGAAGAAGAGATTTGCAGAAGGAATTGGCTGGAGAAGGCGAAAACTGGCGAATGGAATTCCTGGCACTTGGCGAAAAGAACAGAAGCCAAACTGCGGATGGCAAAATGGTGAATGGCAAGATGAAGAAGATTGATTCTGCTGCGGTGGTGGATGCGATGCAGAAGGTTTCGAAGATGGAGGTGCCGGCATGGTTTGGTTCACTGGTTTCGTTCGTTATCGGATGGCTGCTGATTATCGGAGTAATCGGTTCCGTGATTTTATCGATATGCGATATGGTTTCGGTGAATTTCGCCCTGTGGTGGGTATTGGTTCAATACATGGTGGTATTCTTCGTCTGCAAGCAGACACTTGACAAAATAGACAGCAATGGCGGCAAGCTTCGCCATCAGCTCATCGCCTATGCCCAGATACTCCAGCTTATCAACAGGCGCAATTTCCATAGCGAATTAGGCAAGGAGATGCAGAAATCCCTGGCAGATGCCCTGCCTTCCTTTGCCCAACTGGAAAAGATATTGAAGGGGTATGACAGAAGAGGCAACTTCCTCGGTCTTTTCTTCACCGATGCCTTCATGCTGAGCGATTTCTTCCTGGTTCGCAGTTTCCTGAAATGGAAGAATACCTATATGATGAAGATGGAGGAATGGATGCATATCATCAGCGAGATGGATGCGATGGTTTCGATGGCGGATTTCAGATATAATCATCCAGAGGCAGAAGAGGCGGAATTTGTTTCGGGAAGTCCGGAAGCAGATATCGAAAGCGTTGTTTCAGAAAATGCAGGAATCGGAAGTCCGGAAATCGTGTTCGAGGGAAAGAATCTCTATCATCCTTTCCTGGGTGCCAAGGCGGTGAAGAACGATTTCACCATCAAGGACGACAACTATTATATCATCACCGGAGCCAACATGGCGGGAAAGAGTACCTTCCTCCGTTCGCTGGGCGTGAACTATATCCTGGCAATGGCGGGTATGCCGGTGTTTGCGGATCAGCTGAAGATTTCACGTTTCAGATTATTCTCGAGCATGAGAACCACCGATGATTTGACGCACGGCATCTCTTACTTTAATGCTGAGCTGATAAGACTGGAGGAGCTGCTGAAGTTCTGCAGGGAAAGTGCAGAGGGAGAGTTCTGCAAGGAAAGTGCAGAGGGCTATAAGGAATCACTCCGAACGCTGATTATTCTGGATGAGATTCTGAAGGGAACGAATTCATTGGATAAGCTGAATGGTTCGAGAAAGTTCCTAGAAGCCATTGCCAAACAGCCGGTGAGCGGTATCATTGCTACCCACGATTTGGAACTCTCCAAGATGGAGAATGATGCATCAGGAAAATTCCACAACTATTGTTTCGAGATAGATTTGGGCACAGATGTTACCTATACTTATAAGATACAGAAGGGCGTGGCAAGAAACCAGAATGCCACCTTCTTACTGAATAAGATTCTGGAGAAATATTAGAATAAAAAGAGAAACTCCCGATAATTTGATCAGTTTCAAATTATCGGGAGTTTTCCTTTTAAAGAATACATTATAACTCCACGCTATCCAGGCGGAATTTGAGCAAGCCGGCTGGTACCTTTACCATTACCTCTTCACCTGCCTTCTTACCCAGAAGGGCCTTGGCGATAGGCGACTTGATGGAAATCTTGCCACTATGAAGATCTGCCTCGTGAGGATTCACTATGGTATAATTCATGCTGCACTTGTTGGCGAGATTGGTAATCTTAATCTTGCTCAACAAGCCAACGGTATCGCTCTTCAATCGAGACTTGTCGATGACACGGGCATTCTCCAAGACCTTCTGTTTGAAGCTGATGCGGCTCAAAAGCTTGCCCTGCTCACGCTTGGCTGCATGATACTCGAAATTCTCACTGAGGTCGCCCTTATCGCGGGCCTCAGCTATCGCATCGCGAACGGCTGGCAACTCTACGTTAACCATGTGTTGAAGTTCGGCCACGAGCTCATCGTAACCTTCCTGAGACATATATTCCATTTTCTCTGATAATCTTAATGAATGATGTTTTTAATTTTCGGGGTGCAAAGTTACTAGTAATTCATGAAAACACCAAACATTTTTGATAAAAAGTAAATAAAAAAAGAGAAGATGTGCAGCCATGACAGACAACACATCTTCTCCTTGAATATATCATTATCCCCAAACTTCCTCGGAAATCTCTCTCACCAGATCTATCTTTGCCCACTGCTCAGCATCGGTCAGTTTATTACCAATCTCGCAAGAGGCGAAGCCGCATTGAGGACTGAGACAGAGCCGATCGAGGGGGATATATCTGGCTGCTTCTCGGATGCGGGCGATGACCGTAGCCTTATCTTCCAACACCGGAGATTTGGAGGTTACCAGACCCAGAACCACCTTCTTGCCATCAGCCACATACTTCAACGGCTCGAAACCACCCGAACGCTCATCGTCATACTCCAGATAGAAGGTATCTACATCTTCATGAGCGAAGAGATAAGGAGCTACGGCATCGTAGGCACCCTTGGTGGCATAGCAGGAATGATAATTGCCACGGCATACGTGGGTGTTGATGGTCAATCCCTCCGGTTTGCCCTCGATGGCAAGATTGTTCACCTTCAGATATTGCAGGGCTTCCTGCTCAAGGGTGAAACCTGTGCCCACCTTAGCCTTCCAGTAATCGCTATCCACAATCATTCCCCAGGTGCAGTCATCCAGCTGGACGGTACGGCAACCGGCTGCATAAATCTCCTGGAAGAAGGTGCGGTAAGCCTGAGCAATATCCTCAATCAGCTGGGTGGTGTTAGGATAGAACTTGCGGGTATTCTCGGCATTCTTGCCACGGAACAGTTCGGCAAGGAACTGAGCCGGAGCAGGAATCGTCTGCTTTGCCTCGAAGATATATTCGCCATTGGCATCCAACTCCTCAAACTGCTTTACAAACAGGAAATCCTTGATAAAAGGATGATTCTCGCCGGTAATCTTGCCGGTCAGTTGGATAGAGCCCTTGGTTGTCTCCTCGCCATGAAACTGGTAGCCATGCTCCAGTTCGATATGCTCCACGCCATTGAATCCCCACATAAAGTCGAGATGCCAATAGCTGCGGCGGAACTCGCCATCGGTGATATAAGGCAGACGATGCGCCTTCTGCTGACTGATGACCTCAGTAATCAGCCGGTCTTCTACGGCGCGAAGGTCGGTGGCAGAAATCTTGCCATCAGCAAACTTTGCTCTCGCTTCCTTCAACTCTGCAGGGCGCAAATAGCTGCCCACTGCCTCAAAATGTATATTTCTTACGTTGCTCATATTTTTATCTCCTTATTATTATTTGATGTGAATGACTCTTTATCCTGTCATTACCGATGAATGACGCTTTGCATCCGGAATTGCGGGTGCAAAGGTAAGAAGAAGAATTTTATTTGCCAAATATTCTCCGTAATTCAGAAAAATATACTATCTTTGCAGCGAATTAAGCAAATCAGCAGAATATTATTCTGCAAAAATGAATAAAATCAGTAATAAAGAAACAATGACAACAGAAGAAAAACTTGATGAAACAGACATCAGAATACTGAAGTTACTGCAGCAGAACTCCCGACTCACCGTGAAGGAACTTGCCGCAAGAGTACACCTCTCCCCTTCTCCCACCTTCGAGCGGCAGAAGCGGCTGGAACGCGAGGGATACATCCAGCGATATGGAGCCATCGTAGACCATCACAAGTTGGGGCACAACGTAATCGTGCTCTGCAATATCCGGCTCAAGCAGCATACCCATGACCTGATTCAGCAATTCATGGATACCGTGCAGGCCATCGACCAGATAACGGAGTGCTACAACACCACCGGCGATTATGACTTCCAGATCAAGGTATATGCCCGCGACATGAAAGCCTATCAGGACTTTATGCTCAACACGCTGGGAAACATCGACTGCATCGGAAGTCTGCACAGCATCATCGTGATAGGTGAAATCAAGGATTCGCATTATATTCCCGTAGCAAAATAAGGAGAAACGTGATGAAAGCAAAAAATATATTGATGATATGCCTGTTTATTTCCGGACTTTTCTGCCTCCCCTCCAAGGCACAGCAGCCTGGAGAAAACGTCAGTTCTCAAACCATCAGAAAACTGGGCGAGAAGCATTTCTTCTCCATCTCCACTATTCCTGATGATATCTTCCGCCTGATGCAGGGCAAGACATACAAGAAGAACTGTACCGTGGCAAGAAGCGAACTGAGATACATAAGATGCCTGCACGTAGACAAGAACGGCAGAAACATCGTAGGAGAGATGGTGGTGAACAAGGCGATAGCCACAGATGTGCTCGACATTCTGAAAAAGCTCTACGAGGCGAAATATCCGATAGAGCGGATGAGACTCATTGACTACTGGGATGCCGACGATGAAAGGGCGATGAGAGCCAACAACTCCTCCAGCTTCAACTTCCGCTTCATCTCGCATACCCATACGGTATCGAAGCACGGAAGGGGACTGGCCGTAGACATCAACACCCTCTACAATCCTTACCACAAACGGCTGAAGAACGGCAAGGAAGTGGTGGAACCTGCCACCGCCCGCCCCTATCTGGACCGCAGCAAGAACCACGCTTACATGATTAAGAAAGGCGACCTCTGCTACCGGCTTTTCAAGGCAAAAGGATTCAGATGGGGAGGTGACTGGAAACACAGCAAAGATTACCAGCACTTCGAAAAATAGAAATGCAGGAAAGGACAGCCAGCAAGGAAAGGACATAAAAAAAGACTATGCCTATGTTACATCATTTCTTTAGTAACTATGGCATAGTCTTTTATTATCCTAACGATCTTTTTTATATGTAAAACAAATTTAACAATCCTGCTACAGCCTTATTATAATACATTGCAACTAGCTGTACCAGACTGAATTATATTCTCTACGTTCATCGTCCTCATTATAGAGGTTCTCATATTCAAGGTTCATAGCCTCGAATGATTCCAATGTCTGTTTCATGATAACTCCTCCTCTATTTATTAAGTTCAACTTTTAATATGGCAAAATTACTAAAAAAACAGACTTCTGATGTCAATATTTCAGAAAACTTTTGTATTTTTGCACCATCTCTGCACATCAGGGGCAAAAAGTGCAAAAAAAACAGCTCTGTTCAAGAGCCATGCAAGATAAAAAACAAGAAACAAGATGAAGATATTACATACTTTACGACTCGACAGAATGAAGTGGCGCCACTGGGTACTGCTGCTGTTGCTCATCCTCGTCACCCTTACCAAGATGATTCCTCTCTGGGGAGTTATCTACACCTACCGTGTTTATCCCGTTATCGGCAGCCTTCTTTCGCCCATCTCAGGCATCTTTCCCTTTGCCGTGGGCGATATTTTCATAGCTCTCAGCATCGCCTGGGTCGTCCTCTATCCTATCTACGAGATAGGATTACGGAAGAAACTCGCCCGTCGGTTTATCTTTCTTGCTGCCAAGAGCGGCGGCTATCCGAAGAAAAAGGCGGTTTTCGGGAGGGTAATTGAATATCTGCTGTGGGTATATGTATGGTTTTATGCAGCTTGGGGACTGAACTATTCGCAGCCTGTTATCTATTATAGAGTTGGCATGCAGCCTGCTGAGGTTTCGGAAGAGAAGTTCCGGAAATTTGCCTACCAGTATGCTGACAGCCTCAACCTTTTGAGTGAAGAACGGAGAGGGAAGAGTGAAAAATTCAATTGTATTGTGGATGATAAACTGAAGAATCGGGTGCGGGATGCGGTTCTGAAGGAATATAACAAGATAGGCTATCGGGAGGGCATCAATCCGCCTTTCAACCAGCATCCGCATGCCAAGACGATGGTGTTTTCGCCCATCAGTTCGATGTCGGGTGTAACCGGCAGCATGGGACCGTTCTTCTGCGAATTTACGCTGAACGGCGATATTCTTGCACACGATTATCCGGCTACCTATGCCCATGAGTTTGCTCATTTCCTGGGTATTGCCAACGAAGGAGAGGCAAATTTCTACAGTTATCTCGTCTGTACGGCATCACAGGATAAGGCGGTGAAATTCAGCGGATATTACCACATTCTGCCCCATGTATTATATAATGTATTCGACATTCTCGGCGAAAAGGAAGGTGAGAAATATCTGAAATATATCCGTCCTGAGATAATCAGGCTGCTGAAAAGCGACCGCCAATACTGGCAGGGCAAAAGATGCAAGGCACTGGATGCTGCTCAGGATTTCTTCTTCGAACTCTATCTGAGAGGCAACCATGTAGAAGGCGGCAGAAAGAGCTATGCCGGCGTCATCGGTCTGATTCTGGCTTGGGAGAACAAGCAGGAAACTGTAGAGAAGAATGCCCAGAAGAAGAAATGATAGAGAGTATCAAGTTTCGCATGTGGTTCAAATACGGGCATTCCTTCATCATATCCACTATGCCTTTGTCATTTACACTCATATTCGTTTATTTTTCATGAACGTTACGATTATATGACCTTCAGAAAAGGGAAAAGTAAAAAGCGGGATGCATTTTTTTTCGATACCAGCTTAATTTTTCCTCCTTTTTTCTCTTTTAATATCATAGAGAAGAGAAAAAAGGAGCTATTCCTCCGCTTTCTCAAAGAAAAAGTATATATTTGCAAACGAATTGCGGATATCAAAAAGATATATCGATATGAAGAAAGAAAAGAATTTTTCAGAAACTGATTTTCAGAAGAAGGCATTGGAAAGCTTATCGGACGATGAGATTCTGCAGGGTTTCAAGGATGCCGATGCCAGAATCGTAAGGGAGTATTACTACGGATACTGCCGGGTGGCTTATTGTATCTACGATAAGCGATATGACCTGCAGCACAAGCCGGGCATGGACTTCTTCTCGCTGGCTCACGAATATTATCTCTATCTCTGCGAACACGACTTCAAGTCTCTGGAAGACCGGAAGCCGAGCATGTCGCTCAAAACCTGGATGGTGAATGGTTTCCGGTTCCTGCTGCTGGATAAACTGAAGGAGGTGGTAAAAGAGCATCACTTCGAAAGTTTCGAGGCTCGGCAGGAAAGCCGCAAGATGCAGTTTGACGTAACCGACAACCAGTTTGAGCACGATCTTTACCAGACGATAGAGGACATCGGCAATTTCTATTATGGCAGAGACAGCAAGAACAGCATCATCCTGAAGATGCTCTACATAGAGGGATTCAGGGGCAAGGACGTAGCCGCCCAATTGGGCATATCCCATTCAGCTGTTACCCAGCGTTGCCAGAAGATGATGCACGATGTAGTGATTCCTTATTTCAAGAGATACTTCGATGCATCTGAATACGGAAGCTATCTGTCGTTCGGCGACAAAGACGCATGTATCGAAAGTGCTCCGAAGATGTCGATGCCGAGAATGATGTCCGAATGCAAGTGCTGCGAGGAATCGACTGATAATGGCAATAACATATTTAATAATAAGAAGAATATGGAAGATATGAAGAAGGGAAGAATCACTCCTCGCTGGATTGATTCATTGAAGGAGAACGAGATTTTTGTGTTTGGCAGCAATCTGGCTGGCATGCATGGTGGTGGTGCAGCCCGTATAGCCCGCCTGCATTTCGGTGCCGTCATGGGCAAGGGTGTAGACTTGCAAGGTCAGAGTTACGCCATCCCTACGATGCAGGGCGGCGTAGAAACCATCCGTCCATACGTGGATAGATTCATCGCCTATGCCAAGCGACATCCCGAGAAGCATTTCCTGGTAACCCCAATAGGTTGCGGCATCGCTGGCTTCGAAGCCGAAGACATCGCCCCATTGTTCGAGAAGGCAAAGGAGATGAAGAACATCAGCCTGCCGGAGAGTTTCTGGGAGGTGATAGAGTAAAGAATTGGAATAATACATAATTTAAACATTATAAGATATGAAGACAAATAATAAAGATAAGTATTTTGATATACCAAAGAATTATCAGAATTTTGTATTGGTACAAAAGACGAATGCAAAACCTGAAGATTATGGTTACACAGAGGAGGCTGTATTGAGTGTTTTGGATCTGGTCAAGAATGATCCAAACAATTATGACCTTGAAGATGACGACCTACAAAACGACTTGGGTTGTTTCTTCAACGATGGAGTATGCGTTGAAAGAAATGTAGAGTTTGCTAAATATTGGTTTGCCAAATCTGCAGATCAAGGCAATGACTTAGCTCGTAGCAACTTGGCAGACATCTATCGTAAAGGTACAGATGGAACAGAAGTTGACCTAAAGAAAGCATTTGAATTGTATAAGGCCTGTGGTTTGCCATACGCCCACTATCGTTGTGGAGAGTTTTACGAAAAAGGTTGGGGAGTAGATAAAAATATAGAAGAAGCTAAACGCTACTATTTATTAGCCTACTCAGAAGGACATCCTTTGGCTAAAAAGAAACTAAAAGAGTGGAATTTTTTAGAGGATTAAAGATGAAAAATCAAACTATACCACAAGAATACGAGCCATCCCCAAGCGAAGTTGAAAAATACATTCGCTTGTGGGATAGCTTAGACAATTATGTAAATCAAGAGAAAGCTCTTGACAAATTGTTTTTCAGCTTATGCCAAAAGAATGATACCATAGAAGATGTTCTGCTAAAATGCTCTACACTAAATGACTTCTATAGTACCAACATATTTGATATTCATGCTGTTGCCAAGCATATACTATCAATTGCTGATGTTGACAAGAGACTGAAAAATGGAGATTTAACATTAGTGGATGAAATTGCCCACGTCGAAGTTGGAAAAGAAAAGAAGCAGCATTTTTTCTACTCATTTGCATCAAAATATTGCAGCCACCATCAACCATTAATGTATGCTATTTACGATAACTATGTAGAGAAAGTGTTACTGTATTTCAAAAGACGCGACAAGTTCTATAATTTCAACAATTCCGACTTACGAAACTACCCAGTTTTCATCAATATCATACATAAGTTCCAAGAGAGCTATGGGTTAACAGCATACAATCTAAAAGAGATAGATAAATACCTATGGCAATTAGGTAAATCTTATTACAAAAAATATAATTAAGTACCTATGTTAGGAGCAATGATAGGAGATATTGCTGGCTCAAAATATGAGTTCAACAATACGTTTGATTATGATTTCGAGATGTTCGGCGAAGGATGCGACTTCACCGATGATACCATTTGTACGGTGGCGATAGCTGATGCGATATTGAACGGACGAAGCTATCTGGAAAGCCTGCTGGATTGGTGCCGCCGCTATCCTTCTCCAAAAGGAGCGTATGGCGGAAGATTCGCGGGGTGGATTCATTCTCTTGATCCGCAGCCATACAATAGTTTTGGCAATGGTTCGGCAATGCGAGTATCACCGGTGGCTTGGCTATTCGATGACCTGTCGCAGGTTTTGGAAGAGGCAGAGAAGACGGCTCTTCCTACTCATAACCACCCCGAAGGAATCAAGGGAGCCAAAGCCGTGGCTCATGCCATCTGGCATTTCCGCAAGAGCAAGGAAAGCCATCTGCCAGATGATGAAGCAATGAAAGCCTTCAAGGATATCGCCCGCAGCTATTACGAGGATTTCGATACCCGAGATTATCCGAAAGGCAAGTTCGATGAAACCTGCATGGATGCCGTGCCATTATCTTTCTATCTCCTCTCGCAAGCCTCATCCTTCGAAGATGCCATCCGCCTAGCCATATCTCATGGCGGCGATAGCGATACCATCGGAGCCATCGTTGGCAGTATCGCCGAAGCCCGATTCGGTATTCCGCAAGAAATGAAAGAGAAGGCAATCTCTTATCTTCCGGATGATATGAGAGAAATATCGGCTAGAATAAAGTGTTGCTACTAGGCTCAGCAAAGCTGCTGACTGCAGTCAGCAGACCTGCCGACTAGGCTCGGCAGACCTGCTGAGCCTAGTGGCAACTTCTGAGAAGGTATCTTCTGGAACCCGAGGAGTAATGTCTTTCAACTCACGAAGACGCTTGCATCAACCTATAGAGTTGACTCCTTTATCCCATCGAGCCGACTCCGTCATCCTGTAGAACCAACTCATTCTGCTAAATCAACCCTATCTACAACCTTCTCCAGGCAGTTAATCATTATAATTCTGCTTATCAGAAATCGTGGTCACAATAGCACTCAGCTTCTGCATTTTCTCCTCATTTATTTCCTGCACATAAAAGTTTTTTTCGAAAAAACTTTTCTCGTGTGCGTATAAACTCGACGCTAAATCTAAAAAGAATCTGATACAATACCTTATAGATACCCCCCAAAATACGTCCCGACGTAGACTTTACTACATGGCGACGTAATCTTTCCTACGTCCCGACGCAGAAATTCCTACATCGCCATGTAATTTCAAGGACAACGGGAAATGAAAGATGTATTGAAACAATTTGCTGGTAAATGCGAAATAAAACCCAAATAATTTGGTGTTATCGAAGAAAAACTATAACTTTGCCACCAATAGAATTTATCAAACAATATAATTTATGACAAACCATGATTTTTGGATGTCCATCAGTGACATAATCAATGAAGGATTTACATCTGAAGGTCTAGCAAAATTAGATGATTATGCAGAACAATTCAGTACTGGAAAGATCTTATATAAACGATTTTCACCGTCAGAGCAGCTTGGCTGCGTTAAAGGGGAACAATACATGTTATTGCATCCTTACTCGCGGGAGCAGAAGTTGGCACAGATCAACTCACTGCGCCAGAACAACAGAATCAAAAAGTAAGCTGAAAAGCAGTATGAAAAACACGCAACATACTGCTTTCCTCTATCCTTAGTTTATTTTAATATTTATCTTTTCGTAAATGTAAGTTCTGTATCACCCTCATCCATTAAGCATACAGTACAAATCATCGTATTACCTTTGATAGAAGTAATCTTAAAGCGCTTGCAAGTTTGCCAATCTGTTTCATCCCCAGAAGAATAGGAATCCTTAATAATCAAAATGTTGGCATTCAATTCATATTTAGTAATTCCTGAATAAGATTTCCAAGTCCCTGCATCATAATCATACCAAATGCAACCACCATTAGCATTGAGAGAAAATCTAAATTTATCATCACTTTCAGGACTTTTATCTACAGTGATATGGCTATCATCCTCATCATCAGCCCAATACCACCCCTTAATATGCGTAAGTTCCCATGTACCAACGATGTTGGTCTTAATATCACCAGAAGCCGGAGTGTCGTCATCATCCGAAGATGAACAAGCTGTGAAAGACACCATTGAAAACAAGGCGAAAAGAATCGCCATTAAAGAAAAATGTAACTTTTTCATAAGTTGTGCCCGTTATGCCGATAGCTAAGCTTTTAATGTTATTAAATTAGTGAATCCGATAGATTATAATTGCGAAGCCATCGTTCTCTACATCACCTACGGATACAAAACACGTGGACGAAACTTGTCCACATTGCAGCCGTAGGAAAAGCTGAGGAAAACGACAAGTAACGCCCACGCTATAGCGGACGCTTACTATCTGCCGGTATTCCTGCTTTTTATTGAAGTTTCCTACGTTCCAATGTGCATGACCGAATAGCAAACGCTAATTTAACCATCAAAAAAATAGAAATCAATCTCATGCGAGAATTCATTCTGATTGCAAAAGTACAAAAACTTTCTGAATAATCAGCATTTACCATTCACTTTTTTCGTCAACTTCTTCTTTTTTATCTTTATTTCTCCTCAAAATAACTGCCCGCTTCCATCTTGCAATCCATCGCACGGCACTTGTTGTAGCGCTCTCGGGCTCTGTTTTCTCTGGCAAACATCGCCTTGGTGCCAGCCTCATCTTCAGAGAACTGCAGATGATTGTCGATGCCCATACCATGAGCAATGTTCTCCACATCAAGATCATCGGTACCGATGAAGGTAAAGGTCCAGTTCTGCTTCTTCAGCTTCTCTATGAGGTTCTTGATCATCTTCAGATCATACTCCTCGCTGCAGTTCTCCTCACCATCTGTAATGATAGTCACCAATACGCTGTCATCCTCGGTGGTCAGGGCGTTGAGTTTGGCGATGCCCATGCCTATGGCATCGTAAAGAGGGGTGCCGCCACATGGGTTGTAATCCCTTGATTTCAAAGGCTTAATATGATAAGCAGACACATTATCATAGAACAGATTCTTGTGGGTGCTGTCGAAGGTGATGAGCGTAACCCGCTGCTCCATGTCCTTATGCGTCTTCTGCATTTTCTGAATCGTGGTCAGGGTCTCGTTGATACCCACCAGTGCCTGGCGCTCGATAATACTCATGCTGCCACTCTCATCCACTACCAAAAGATTGAATACTCGTTTCATAACTTGTTTCTCCTATTTATTTTAAATTGTTCAACATAATTTTATAAGCAAGAAGAACTATTCCCTGCTTCTATTTATCCCTTAAAAGAAAGAATAGAGGGAAAAATTAAGAAAAGGATTATCTTTTTTCCAAAAATATTTTTGTCAGTAGAAATAAAACCCGTACTTTTGCACCAAATTATTATACATATATTATATAAGGAGATGAAAGAAATATTGATAGTAAGCATTGGCAGCTTCTTCGGGGGCGGCATGAGATATTGGGTATCGAAGATGGTGCAATCCTGCACGGTGATTGCCTTTCCTTTCGGAACGATGGCGGTGAATGTGGTGGGATGCCTCATCATCGGGTTCCTCTCGGGATTGAACTGGCGGGAAGGGGGATGGATGTCGCCATCTGCCAAACTGCTGCTCACCACGGGATTCTGCGGAGGATTCACTACCTTCTCTACCTTTATGAACGAGGGGGCAGGACTGATGAAGGAGGAGAATTATGTCTATATGATGCTCTATCTCTTCGGAAGTCTGGCGCTGGGACTTATCGCCGTTCTCGCCGGACATTATCTGGTGAAAATGATTGCATGAGAAGAAGTAGGAGAATAGAAGAAAAAAGGCTCAGATTGCCGAAGAATATACTGAAGATAGTATTCCATCAAATGAAGAAATGATGAAAATACTATCTTTTTTATTATTTTATATTTCCAAAATGCCTTAATTACGAAATTTATTCGTAAATTTGCAGAAATAATCTGCATTCGACAATTTGAAAGCAAGCTTTCATCATGCTCGTTTGCCTAATTTTTGCACCAATGAATACATTAGATACAAACAATATAAAATGGAGCGAGAATGTAATTATCGCTGATGCCGACTATATCGACCGAGTGGCTTTCGACCTGATAGTCAACTTCGAACGAATGATTAACCGTCGCATCCAACCAGCCGATATGGCACAATGGGCAGTCTGCATTGCCCTTGACGGAGGTCTGAGAGAGGGCGAGCACGAGACACAGGTTGTGCTTATCCACGACAAGCAGTCGATGGCGATGAAGAACTTCCGCCCTGCCAACTATGAGAAGGATCTGAACGCTCAGGCTTTCAAGGATGATAAGCTCGGAGAATTCATCATCTCTTCTTATCCTACAGAGGAGAAGATGGTAGGTAAGGATGACTTCCTCGTAGATGTGGCACGCACCGTATGCAACGCCAAGGAAGTGAAGCGAGTGATGGTAATCCCAAATTCTGAGGATGGAGATGCTTACGACCGACTCCGCGAGATACTCCGCAAGGTAGATGACGACGACAAGCGCATCACACTCTTTGCCATGCAGCCCATGCCAGGCGGCAACTTCAGACAGGAGATTCTCGGTTATTCGCTCATGAATGCCCTGGGGATTTCGGCAGATGAAATAAAATAAACATTAAAATAATAAACATAAAAAAATAAGATTATAAATGAGTAGAGTACTTATGATTGGCGCAGGTGGCGTGGCTACCGTGGCTGCCTTCAAGATCGTCCAGAACCAGGACGTTTTCACCGAGTTTATGATTGCTAGCCGTCGCAAGGAAAAATGCGATAAGCTGGTTAAGGATATCCATGCCAAGGGCTACAAGATGGATATTCAGACAGCTGAGGTGGATGCCGACGACGTTGAGCAGTTGAAGGCTCTCTTCAATAGCTACAAGCCTGAGCTTGTCATCAACCTCGCTTTGCCTTATCAGGATCTCACTATCATGGATGCCTGTCTGGCTTGCGGTTGCAACTACATGGATACCGCTAACTATGAGCCTAAGGACGAGGCTCACTTCGAGTACTCATGGCAGTGGGCATACAAGGATAAGTTCGAACAGGCTGGTCTCTGCGCTATCCTCGGCTGCGGTTTCGACCCAGGTGTATCAGGCATCTTCACCGCTTATGCAGCCAAGCATCACTTCGATGAGATTGAGGTGCTCGACATCGTGGATTGCAACGCCGGAAACCATCACAAGGCTTTCGCAACCAACTTCAACCCAGAAATCAACATCCGCGAGATTACCCAGAAGGGACTCTGGTATAAGGATGGCGAATGGATTGAAACCGACCCTCTCTCTATCCACAAGCCTCTCACCTACCCTAACATCGGTCCTCGCGAGAGCTATCTGATGCACCACGAGGAGTTGGAGAGTCTGGTGAAGAACTACCCTACCATCAAGGAGGCACGTTTCTGGATGACCTTCGGTCAGCAGTATCTCACCTACCTCGACTGCATCCAGAACCTCGGCATGAGCCGCATCGACGAAATCGAGTACGAGGCTCCATTGGCAGACGGTTCAGGCAAGACTGCCAAGGTGAAGATTGTTCCTCTGCAGTTCCTCAAGGCCGTATTGCCTAACCCACAGGATCTCGGTGAGAACTATGACGGCGAAACATCTATCGGTTGCCGCATCCGCGGTAAGAAGGATGGCAAGGAGCGCACCTATTACGTATATAACAACTGCAAGCACCAGGAGGCTTACAACGAAACCGGTATGCAGGGCGTAAGCTACACCACCGGTGTGCCAGCCATGATTGGTGCCATGATGTTCCTCAAGGGCATCTGGAAGAAGCCAGGCGTATGGAACGTAGAGGAGTTCGACCCAGATCCATTCATGGAGCAGTTGAACAAGCAGGGATTGCCATGGCACGAGGTGTTTGATGGCGATTTGGAAATTGACTAAACTTTAAACTAAATAAGATATGGCAAAAGAAATGCAAGAGGGAAAATTGAATCCCAATGAAGGCAAGCTGAAAGCTCTTCAGGCAGCCATGGCTAAGATAGAAAAGGACTTCGGTAAGGGCTCTATCATGAAACTCGGCGATGAGCACGTTGAGAATATCGAAGTTATCCCTACAGGCAGTATCGCTCTCGACAATGCACTAGGCGTAGGCGGTTATCCTAAGGGACGTATCATCGAGATTTACGGTCCGGAATCTTCTGGTAAGACAACATTGGCTATCCACGCCATCGCAGAGGCGCAGAAGGCTGGCGGTATCGCTGCTTTCATTGATGCAGAGCACGCTTTCGACCGTTTCTATGCGGCTAAATTGGGCGTTGATGTTGATAACTTGTGGATTTCACAACCAGATAATGGTGAGCAGGCGTTGCAGATTGCAGACCAGCTGATCAGTTCTGCTGCTGTAGACATCGTAGTTGTTGACTCTGTTGCCGCCTTGACTCCTAAGAAGGAAATCGAAGGCGATATGGGTGACAATGTGGTAGGTCTTCAGGCTCGATTGATGAGTCAGGCTCTCCGCAAGCTCACTTCTACCATCAGCAAGACCAACACTACCTGCATCTTCATCAACCAGTTGCGCGAGAAGATTGGTGTAATGTTCGGTAACCCAGAGACAACCACCGGTGGTAATGCTCTGAAGTTTTATGCATCAGTGCGTTTGGATATCCGCAAGGCAACAGCCATCAAGGACGGCGATGAGGTAGTAGGTAATCTGGTTCGCGTAAAGGTAGTAAAGAACAAGGTGGCTCCTCCTTTCCGCAAGGCAGAGTTCGACATCATGTTTGGCGAAGGTATCAGCCGTGCCGGCGAGGTATTCGGTCTGGCTGTAGCCAACGATATCATCGAAAAGAGCGGCAGCTGGTATAGCTATGGCGGTTCTAAACTCGGACAGGGTGCCGATGCCTGCAAGGCATTGCTCAAGGATAACCCTGAACTTCTCGATGAACTGGAAGCTAAGGTTCGCGAAGCACTTGCTGCTAAGGAACAGAAATAAAGTCGGATAAGGTTTCACACCTTATTATATATAGAGGATTTATCTGAAAGAAAGATTTCTCAATCATATTACAGGAATCAAGATAGGGAGAATGCGACATTTTATCGCCTCCCATATCTTGATTCCTTTTATTTTGTCAGCATTATCTGACACCTTGTCAGCCACTTTAAATTTTACAATCCCTTGGCACATGCTTTGTTATGACGGAAAGCGTGAACGCTGAATATAGAGGTTCCCGACAGATGCATATCTTCGGCAGACTTCCAATAGCCAGCAGTTCATGAGATAAATAACATATTAATAACGATAAAAATAAAAAAAAGATATAATTATGGGAAAAGTAATTGGAATTGACTTGGGTACCACAAACAGTTGTGTTGCCGTTTTCGAAGGTAGCGAACCAGTTGTAATCGCTAACAGTGAAGGTAAGCGTACTACTCCATCAGTAGTAGGTTTCGTTAAGGATGGTGACCGCAAGGTAGGTGATCCTGCTAAGCGTCAGGCCATCACAAACCCTAAGAACACAGTATATTCTATCAAGCGTTTCATGGGTGAGACATACGCTCAGAGCCAGAAAGAGGCTGAGGCAATGCCTTACACAGTAGTAAACGAGGGTGGTTATCCACGTGTTGAAATCGAGGGTCGCAAGTATACTCCACAGGAGATTTCTGCAATGGTTCTCCAGAAGATGAAGAAGACTGCAGAGGATTATCTCGGACAGGAGGTTACAGATGCTGTCATCACAGTTCCTGCTTACTTCTCTGACTCACAGCGTCAGGCTACTAAGGAGGCTGGTCAGATTGCAGGTTTGAACGTTCAGCGTATCGTAAATGAGCCTACAGCCGCAGCTTTGGCTTACGGTGTTGACAAGGCTAACAAGGATATGAAGATTGCCGTATTCGACTTGGGTGGTGGTACATTCGATATCTCTATCCTGGAGTTCGGTGGTGGCGTATTCGAGGTACTTTCTACCAATGGTGATACTCACCTGGGTGGTGATGACTTCGACCAGGTAATCATCAACTGGTTGGCTGATGGCTTCAAGGCTGAAGAAGGCGTAGATCTCCGCAAGGACCCTATGGCTATGCAGCGTTTGAAGGAAGCAGCTGAGAAGGCTAAGATTGAGTTGTCAAGCTCTACATCTACCGAAATCAACTTGCCATACATCACAGCCGTTGATGGTATGCCAAAGCACTTGGTTAAGACTTTGACCCGTGCACAGTTCGAGCAGTTGGCTCACAACCTGATTCAGGCTTGCTTGGTACCTTGCCAGAATGCCGTTCGTGATGCTAAGCTCTCTACATCAGATATCGACGAGGTTATCCTGGTTGGTGGTTCAAGCCGTATCCCAGCCGTTCAGACACTCGTTAAGAACTACTTCGGCAAGGAGCCTTCTAAGGGTGTTAACCCAGACGAGGTTGTTGCAGTAGGTGCAGCTATCCAGGGTGCCATCCTGAACAAGGAAGAGGGTGTTGGTGACATCGTATTGCTCGACGTTACTCCATTGACTCTCGGTATCGAGACTATGGGTGGTGTGATGACTAAGCTCATCGATGCCAATACAACTATCCCTTGCAAGAAGAGCGAGGTATTCTCTACAGCAGCTGATAACCAGACAGAGGTTACCATCCACGTATTGCAGGGTGAGCGTCCAATGGCAGCTCAGAACAAGAGCATCGGCCAGTTCAACCTGACAGGTATCGCTCCAGCTCGCCGTGGTGTTCCTCAGATTGAGGTTACCTTCGATATCGATGCCAACGGTATCTTGAACGTATCAGCTAAGGATAAGGCTACCGGTAAGGAGCAGAGCATCCGCATCGAGGCTTCATCTGGCTTGAGCGAGGACGAGATCAACCGCATGAAGGCTGAGGCAGAGCAGAACGCTGCTGCTGATAAGGCTGAGCGCGAGAAGATTGACAAGATGAACCAGGCTGACAGCATGATCTTCACCACCGAGAACTTCCTGAAGGATAACGGTGATAAGATTCCAGCTGACAAGAAGCCAGGTATCGAGCAGGCATTGCAGCAGTTGAAGGATGCTCACAAGGCAGGTGATGCTGCAGCTATCGATTCAGCTATCAACAACTTGAACACCGTCATGCAGGCTGCTTCTCAGCAGATGTATCAGGGCGGCCAGCAGGCAGGTCCTCAGGGTGCTCAGGGCGGTCAGCAGGCACAGGGCGGCAATGATGGCGCTCAGGATGTACAAGACGCTGATTTCGAAGAAGTTAAGTAATACAGATTAATATTATAATAAAGGCGTACAATGCTCAGAAATGAGTTTTGTACGCCTTTTTTGTTTCATTATGTTTTTTTATATCCCAATAGTTTGCTAATTCGCTGAAAATTATGTATATTTGCAAATTAAGGGAGAAAAACATCCCCGAAAGAGATAGACAGTTTAGGGTAAATATAAAAGAAAGGAGAACGAGATATGGCAAAGAAGAGACCACAGGTAGCGCTGGTTTATGATTTCGACGGCACACTGTCGCCTGGCAATATGCAGGAGTTTGGATTCATACAGGCTACAGGCAAGACAAAAGACGAGTTCTGGGAGAAAAACAGAAAGTTTGCAGAGGGTAAGGATGCCAACGGCATTTTGACCTATATGTATCTGATGCTCGACGAAGCCAAGAAGAATAATATCTCGCTCACCCGGGAATCTTTTCAGAAATTCGGCAAGGATGTAGAACTGTTCCGCGGCGTAAAACAATGGTTTTCGCTCGTGAATGAATATGGCAACAGTATCGGACTGGACGTAAAGCACTACATCAACTCCTCGGGACTGAAGGAGATGATAGAGGGCACACCTATCGCCCAGGAATTTGAGAACATCTACGCCTGCTCCTTTCTCTACAATAAGGAGGGAATCGCCTATTGGCCAGCCGTAGCCGTAGACTATACTACCAAGACGCAATTCCTCTTCAAAATCAACAAGGGTATCAAACAGGTGAGCGACAACAGAAGAGTGAACCAGTATATCCCCGACGAAAAGCGCCCTATCCCTTTCCCCCGAATGATATATTTCGGAGATGGAGAAACCGATGTGCCTTGCATGAAGATGGTAAAGGAACATGGCGGCCACTCGATTGCTGTATATGATAACGAGGATAAACAGAAGACTGCCTGCCAGCTTGTCAAGGAGGGACGGGTAAACTTCATGTGCTCTGCCAACTACAGCAAAGGAAGCGTGATGAATATCATCGTAAAGAGAATATTGGATAAAATCAAAGCCGACTTTGAATTCGACCGCCTGATAGAACTGAACCAGAAGAAGGCATGGAAGTGATTGAAAGGTAAAAGGGTAAAAAAGTAAAAAGGTAAAAGGGTAAAAAGGGCAAGAAAGTAAAGGGAGAAAGGGATTCTTTTGTGAATTCCTTGAAACTTTTCTTGGTTTTATCGAGGATTATGCTTAATTTTGCACGCAAAAATAATAATATCAAATCATATTAATGGGAAGAAACAAATACTCAGCAGGAGAAATCAAGGAAATCGGCAAGTTGCTGCGACTCAAAAACGCAGGCAACCGTTTACAACAGAAAATGATACGCCACGACCTTCGTGTGGATTATGAATTCAATATCTCTGACTTCAATGAGCCCGGCAAGGCTTTCGGAGAAGAGGAGTTGCAGGCAGCCATCAAGCGTGGCGCCATTCAGATTCTCGACGATGCCACCATCGAGGCAATGAAGGTAAAACGTGCCCGAGATAAGGCTCGCGACGAGGCAGAGAGACAGAAAGAAGCCGTAGCCAGCGGTGAACAGACTGACTGGCAGGAGGCTATGAAGGAGTGGAATGAGTATTATAAATAATTTTGAATGTTGATTGTTAAATGTTGAATGTTGAATTGCACAATGGGCTATGCTAGCCAAAAGCAAGATATAACTCAACACTCAACATTCATCACTCAACATTCATCACTCAACATTCAACACTCAACATTCAACATTTAATTAAACGATTATGGCAAAAGTATTGATAAAGACATCAGAGGGCGACATCAAGGTGCGCCTCTACGACGAGACCCCTCAGCATCGTGACAACTTCTTGAAGTTGGCAAAGGAGGGATATTTCGATGGCACTCTCTTCCATCGTGTCATCAAGGATTTTATGATTCAAGGCGGCGATCCAGACAGCAAAGGCGCTTCTAAAGGCAAGATGCTGGGCACAGGTGGTCCTGACTATACCATCCCTGCCGAGTTCGTTTATCCACAACTTTTCCACAAGCGTGGTGCCTTGAGCGCAGCCCGTTTGGGAGATGAGGTAAACCCTGAACGAGAGAGCAGCGGTAGCCAGTTCTATATTGTATGGGGAAAGACCTACAAACAGAATGAACTGAAGCAGATGGAAAAGCAGATGGGCATGCAGATGGAGCAGAACATCTTCAACCAGCTTGCCAAGGAGCATCATGAAGAAATCATGAACTTCCGCCGCAACCGCGACCGTGAGGGGCTGATGAAACTCCAGGATGAACTGGTGGATGAAACCAAGAAGCGCTGCAAGGAGCAGGGCTATCCTAAGTTTACCGAGGAGCAGCAGAAGGCTTACACTGAAGTAGGCGGAACACCTTTCCTCGATAACCAATACACCGTTTTCGGTGAAGTGGAGGAAGGACTTGACATCGTAGAAAAGATTCAGAACTGCGAAACATTGCGTGGCGATCGCCCAAAAGAGGATGTTTCTATGCAGATTTCTGTCATCGAGGAATAAGAAATCTCCATAACGCTCCGCCGGACGGCAAATCCGGCGGAACGCCTAATAAAAACCTGAACAAATATTATATAAGTAATAACAACTATTCATTCGTATTACACTAAAAGACAAATCAATATGGAAAAAATGAAAAGCAAAATGGTAAAGAGCATCAATGCTCTTAGCATTGGCAAGTTCTAACTACAGCTATGCTTCGTCATTTTTTTATTCCGCCTTCGTCATTCTATCCGCAATATACATACCTGCCAGGATGCAGCAGGCACCTGCCAGAAAGTAAGGAGTTATCTTTTCGTCTAATACCAGAGAGGCGAAAATCATAGTGGTGATAGGGTTGAAATAAACCCAGTTGGTAGCTTTCACGGCTCCCAGCTTAGAGATACACCAGTTCCAGGTAAGGAAACATATCATGGATGCCAAACAGCCCAGGAACAAGAGATTACCCACCACCTGAGGCTTCATAAACACATCCCATGCCGGCCAACCAGGGATGATAAGATAATAAGGCAAGATGGTAAGCACACCATAAAAGAAGACCTTTCGGGTAATAAAAGCTGCGCCATAATCGCCCGATACCGATTTCATCAGGAGCGAATAGACAGCCCAGCTCATACATGCCGTAAAAGCCAAGGCATCACCTACAGGCGACAGATGCAGCACGAATCTGCCATTCAGCACCACGATAATCATACCTACAAAAGCAAGCAGAGAGCCCAGCAGCTGTATCATGTTGATACGCGAAGAATGGCGATAAGCCAAACGAACCAGCAAGGTAGCAAAGAGCGGACAGGAGCATACGATGAGCGATGTATTGGTTGTTGTGGTATAATTCATCGCCTCGTTCTCGCTCAGGAAATAGAGCGAACCGCCCGTTATACCCAGCATTGCCAGCTTAAACTCATCCTTCCAGCTGTCAGCAAACATCCGCTTATGATTCACCATCAGCATCATAATATATGCGATACTGAAACGGAGCGTAAAGATCTGTGCTGGCGAAAGTCCGTTCAGCATAAGCACCTTGGTAGAAACAAAGGTAGTTCCCCAGATGGCTACGGTGATAAAAGCCACAAGATGATATAATAAATTACTATTATTCTGTTTCATTCTATTTTCCTGATTTTTGAAATTATGCTGCAAAATTATAACTTTTATTCGAAATGAGCAAATTGTAAGCAAGAAAAGCAGAAAAAGACAATAAAAAGCGAAATTGGAACAAAAGAAAAAGTCTTAGGAGTAAGTGCAGATACGACTTATCCTAAGACCTTATTATTTATATAGTTAAAAAATCAAGCCTTATTTTTTCTGGAATACTCTCACATAATCCACTTCCATCTGAACAGGGAGGGCGCTTTCGTCAACACCATTCATGCCGCCCCAATCACCGCCCCAAGCCAGGTTGAGGATAACATAGAATGGTTTATTGAAAGGCCATGAACCTACATTATTTTTACCGTCATTGTTGAAATTGAGCAGTTCCTTACCATCCACGTAGGTCTTGATATAATCAGGAGTCCACTCCAGGCGATAAACGTGGAAACCGTCTTCAGCACCCGCAGTCAGACGCTCCTTAGTAATCTGAGTTTTCATCACGTGATTAAACTTCTCAGTATGGAGCGACGAAGAAGTATAGTTAGGATTAAAGCCTACCTCTTCCATAATATCAATCTCGCCACACTTAGGCCAAGGATTTGCTACGAAATCATTGTTGCAAGGCATCATCCAGAAAGCAGGCCATGTGCCTTTACCTTTAGGCAATTTGATGCGAGCTTCGAAGATACCGTAAAGCCAGCCCTGGGTTTCGTGAGCATATACGCGACCCGAATAAATCTTGCCGTTGCTGCCCTTGAAACAGTTGATGTAAAGCCGGTTATCAGCAATTTCTGTTACGCGCTTACCATCAGCAGAGCCGTTCGCATAGTTCTGAAGCTCATTATTCACCCAGCCCGACTTCTGCACCTCATGACGCCAGTCGGTACTATTCAGCTCAGAACCTTCATTGAACTCATCATTCCAGACCAGTTTGTACCCCTCAGGAATCACCATTTCGCCCCCTTCAATAGGAGTAACCTGTTTTCCAGCCTGATGCACTGGCACCGATACCTTCTTATCCTCTAATGAGATCTCGACACTTCCGTTGAGAGCTACAGACGATTTATTCTCTTCCACATCTACAGTTACCATACCCATAGCTTTGCTATTACCACTGGCACTCACTTTAAACCAAGGGTATACATTTGTCGTAGGACCTTCTCCAGGGAAGGATGCTCTCGCCTCCCAGCCTCCTTCAGAAGCCACTACCATGATTTTATAAGTACCGCCTTTGGAAGGAACATCTATGCGCGTAGGAGAGCAGGATATCGTCACCTCTCCATCGCCGTCAGAAGAACTACTGCTGCAAGAAAGCAACATAAGCGAGAGAAGGAAGGAAAATATTTTCAAGAATTTCATGTCATTTAAAATTTAGAAAGGGAGCCACTCCTACTTATTTCATAGGAGCAGCTCCTGTATAATTCTATATAAACCTATAAAACCTAAAGCCTATTTCACAATCAAAACGATATCACTGACAGTTATTTCTGCATCCTTAGGAGCACCGGCAAGGTCGATGACGAGTTTCATCTTGCTCATATCCTGAGGGCCGCCATCAGCTTCTTTCGTACTGTTTGGTTGGTTCTCATAACGGAAGACGTATTCGCCTTTAACATCAGTAGACTCCTGGAAGAAGAGGTTTCCATCATTAGCGTCATCACAAAGTTTCAATGTCATCATTGGCAATGGAGCAGAAGTGGTAACCTTGCAAGAGAAATCAATCTTGCTATCAGCTTTGGCAGATACTGGAATACCAAGCATTTTCCACTGTGCGTGCCATAGCACAGCAGGAGTTTCACAAGGCACGATAATGATGTGCTTGCTTCCCTCATGCTTGATAACAGGAGTTACATCAATCTGTGCCCAAGAAGCATCACCATACCAAGTTTCCTCAGTAAATGACTTGTTGGCATCAATATCCTTCCAAAGGTTACCCGCTGTATTGTAGTCGAATGGCACCTTCAATTCTACAGGAACCACAGTACCATCATCGTTGGCATGATCTTTCAGTACCAGGCTCTCTATCATGATTTCGTCATCAGCAGCATTACCACCAAAGTCGAATACAATCTTCAAATTATTGATGTCCTTGCCTTCGAGGTCTGAACCATAAATACACTTAGGCTCACCTGCTTCCAATTTTGTATTTGCATCCTTGGAATCGAAAAGGATGATATTGTCACCACCTTCTCCAGAATCACAAAGTTTCACCTTAACGGCATTATGTCCCTTGGCAGATGTAATGATGCAAGAGAAGTCATAATGCTTATCTGCGCTAGTAGAGATACCTAAGTTTTTGAAAGGAACCTGAGCTTGCCAACGCTCGGTAGTTGCCTTAGGGAGCTTCAATGTATAGCATCCCTTGCTGTAGCTACAAACCGGGTCAGCAATTTGGGTCCATCCTGGAGCATAATAGCCAGCAGAAGGTTTTTCAGGGAAGGTAATTTTCTTGAAGAGATTAAACTCGCTGTCCTCTACGAAACCTGCGAAGCCATTCATCTTGGTTTTTTCCACCGTGAAATGCTTCTTGACGCTCTCCTTGCTAATACCATTACGGTTCTTCACAAAGCACTCCACATCGTAAGTACCCTTCTTGCGATAATACTTAGAGAGGTTGAAAGCAGAAGAATAGGCACCATCTATCACCCATACCGGGCTTACTCCCTCTGCACCACCAAAAGAAAAGTTGGCTGTGTTGGTCTCTTGGTCTACATCAATCTTGAAGTTGTCGGCAAAGTCGGCTACATTAGGCAACTCACCGTTGGCACCAGAGAACTCCTCTGCAGAACATGCGCTGAGCATCAATCCACCCAGAAGAGCATAAGCCATATTTCGAAATATCTTTTTCATATTGCTGAAATCTTAAAGTTAATATTTTAGGGGGTAGAGGAAACTATTGTTCCTCTACCTTAATAAGTTTTAATAATTATTCTGAACCAAAGCAGGATCAGAGTCAAGCTCTGCCTGAGCGATAGGAACATACTTCTTGGATTCTGTCCAGGAGTTGGTGCGATAGCCGTAGCTGTCTGGTACCAACACGGTAGCAGCCTTGCCTGTACGAACGAGGTCGAAGTAACGCTTACCCTCACCTACAAACTCCAAGCGGCGCTCATTGATAACATCATCCAGAGTTACGGCTCCAAGCTCTGCGATTCCTGCACGGTTGCGAATCTTATTCACATAATCCTTAGCCTGATTAGCATCGCCACCTGTCTCCAACAAAAGCTCTGCAGCATTGAGGTAAGCCTCAGCCAAGCGATATACACGGAGATTGTTATTATAGTTAAGGTTATTATCGAAACCTGCGTCAGCATTGTTCTCTGTGAACGGACGATACTTGGCCAGCCAAAGACCAGTATCCTCATAACGTTTGGTATATTTCACGCCACGACAGTCCCATACAGTAGCATCACGGCGCTTGTCGTTGTCAGCAAACAGAGCATAGGTTTCGGTACGAACAGGTAGGAATCCCCAACCGTCACCGCCTTGGTTCCAACCATCGCCACCAGGCCAAGAGTTTGGAGAAATCAAGGTAGGCAATATTGTACCACCAATAGCCAATGGTGAATCCCAACCACGCTCGTTGTTACCATCCTCATAGTTTACTTCCCAGATGCTCTCCTTGCACCATTCGCCGCTCTCTTTCCAAATAGAGGCGTAATCGTCTACTATATCATAGTCACTCTTGTCGGCGATGAGCTCCTGCATATACTGGAGAGCCTTAGGATAGCGAGTCTTGTCATTCTGATACATCACCATCTCGGCATACATCATATAGCACATGGCCTGCGACATTCTTCCACAGTTGGCATCGTCCCAACGCATTGGCAGGACCTTGGAGTCAATTACAGCCTCAAGCTCTACTATCAATTTGTCATATACTTCATCAGCCTTGAGCTGTGGGGCTGTGTAAGGAGCAGACAAGTTCTCCAGATAGAAAGGAATATTGCCGAAGTAGTGCCACAAGTTATTGTAGAAATATACACGGAGGGCTCTACCCTGCATCTCATAAGATGCCCTGTTTTTCTCGTTCAAGTTTGCCTCTGCCCAAGGAATATACTTCAAGAGGTCATTACAACGCTTGATGCCTGAGTAGTCCACTGTCCAAAGTGAGCTAAGGGTATTGCTGGCATTTGCCTCATAGTTGGCAAGCATGTGCCAGTGCTGTTGATCGGTTTTGTTAGAACCGCCTACCCAGAAGTTATCGCCCATTATCTCGGCATCGATATTGAGAGCATTATACTGTCCCAATCCCCAGTCTGGCCAGTGGATAGGATCGTAAGCCGCATTCAGAGCCTCATTGATATGGGCATCTGTGGTATAATATTCTTCGAGGTTTTCACCTGATGGGTTCTCCACCTCTAGGAAGCTGTCGCTGCAAGATGTGTTTGCCAGTGTCATACTGGTTGCCAACACTCCTAAAGCTATATATTTTATTGTCTTCATAATAGTCTTTATTTTAAAGGTTCTTATTTTAGAATGAAAGGTTTACGCCGATGGTGTAGGTGCGAGCCTGTGGATATACACCATAGTCTACACCGAGAGAAGTTCCACCTGATGAGATTTCAGGGTCGAAGCCCCAATACTTGGTCCAGGTAATCAGGTTCTCTGCCATCACGTAGAAACGCAAGTGACTGATAGACAACTTCTGTGTAAGCTGCTTTGGCAAGGTGTAACCCAAAGAGATATTCTTCAATCTCAAGTAAGAGCCATCGCAAAGATAGAGGTCTGAAACCTGCCAGTTGGTAGCATCGCCATTCTTCAGAATAGGATACTTATTGGAGGTACCCTCGCCAGTCCATCGATCGAGCATCCAAGTAGGGAAGTTGCCAGAGAACACATCTGTACGATAGGTTGCATCAAATACCTTATTACCCGTTACGCCCTGCAAGAAGAGGTTGAGGTCGAAGCCCTTCCACTCTGCATTGAAGTTGAAACCGAAGGTCCACTTTGGTGTACCATTACCAATATTGGTGCGGTCGTCTGGAGAAATCTCACCATCGCCATTAACATCTACGAAACGTACATCACCTGGCTTGGCATCTGGCATAATCATATTGCCATCCTTGTTGACGTAAGCCTGAACCTCTGCCATATTCTGGAACACACCAGCTGTCTTATAACCATAGAAGTATGGGAAAGGCTGACCGTTAGATCCACGAGTGCCACCACCAGAGATACCCAGGAAGCCATCGAGGTCGATGTAACCTGTATCATTACCGAGGTTGGTCAACTCATTGTGCAGATAGGTAACATTAGCCTTGGCATTGAAGCGAGCATCAGAGATGTGCCACTTATAGCCGAGCTCAAACTCAAGACCTGAGTTCTTCATGTCACCCACGTTACCGATTGGCTTGGTCTCACCTACGTAGCTTGGGATAGGCATAGTAATCAACATACCGTTGGTCTTCTTTACATAATAGTCAGCTGAGAATGTCAGCGCACTGCCGAAGAAACCGAAGTCGAAACCGATATCAGTCTGCTCACTCTCCTCCCACTTCAAGTCTTCATTGGCTGTGGCATTCGCCTTAGAACCATTAAACTTGACTGCATTCTTTCCGAAGAGCACGTTGTTGCCCATAGCGGTCAATACGGTATAACGGAAGTCACCGATGTTATCATTACCATTCTTACCCCAGCTGGCACGGAACTTCAAGTTGCTCAACCAATCGCGAGTACTTTCCATGAATTTCTCGTTCATAATATTCCATCCGATAGAGGCAGATGGGAAGGTACCATATTTATGAGATGGTCCGAAACGGCTTGAACCATCTCGGCGGATTGTAGCCTGAAGCATGTACTTCTCATCATAATTATAGCTCAATCGACCGAAGAGAGAAGATATAGCATGCACTACATTATTGCCACCTGATACAGCATGCTCAATGGTTGGAGCACCTACAGAGATGATGTTACCTTCAGCATCCTTCACGATGGTCTGGCTATATTTACCAGTAGCATAGTCGATAGAAGGCTTGTTTACATTCACAAGATTCCAACGGCTGCCGTTCAGATAATCACTCTTATTCTTCATTGCACTCTGACCTAAGACAACAGCAAAACTATGCTTGCCAATAGTCTTATCGTATGTCAAAGTATTCTCCACCTGCCAGTTGATACCCTTGTCAGAACTCTTGTAAGCCTGGGTATGCTCAGCCTTGACGTTACCAGAGAGGTAATACTTGGATGCGGTGTAGCTATCTGAACCCCAGAAGCTGAGGTCTGCACTATAAGTGAAATGATACTTCAAGTTATCCCAGAGCTGGAGGTCGATAGAGAACTTAGGCACAAACTTATGTGACCAGTTCTTAGCTGCTGGGCGCGCCATCATGGCAAGAGGGTTGTTCATCTCCTGATAGGTACCTCCCATACCTGGGATGGTATAATAGTTGCCATTGGCATCACGAAGAAGCTCGTAAGTATCACGAGTACCTGTAATATTACCATCTGCATCGTATGTATTAGGATCCTCGTAGGTATTATAATACTTCTTCGCCACATTGCTATTGGTTACCGTAGGAGCCAATGTTGGAGCAAGATAGAGGGCACTACCCAATACCGAGCCATTACTATTAGCATCGATACCTGTACTCTTTACACGGGTGTAAGCCATGTTGACGGTTACATCGAGCTTGTTGAGGAAGTTGCGATCCTTGCTGGCATCCAATACATTATAAATGTTGTTGCTACGCATAGAGAGACGTTCATAGTTGCTCTGTCCGTAGTTACCACCTACGATACCTTCCTGCTTGTAGTAGCCCATGGAGAGGTAGTAGTTGATCTTATCGGATGCACCACTGATGCTTACCTCATGGTTCTGTACAGGGGCATTGTCGTTGAATACCAAGTCCTGCCAATCAGTACCAAATCCATTGATAGGATTGCCATTAGAGTCAGTCAGTTTGTATGGATCAGCATAGATAGGAGCCTGACCACCATTCACTGCACGCTCGTTCTGAAGGATGGCGTAGTCAGTGGCGCTTGTCACATCACGCTTCTTCCATGCGCTTTGCCAACCGTAAGAGAAATTATAGTTGATCTGTGCCTTTCCTATCTTACCCTTCTTGGTGGTTACGAGAATTACACCGTTGGCAGCACGGGCACCATAGATAGCACCCGAAGCAGCATCCTTCAACACCTCGATACTCTCGATATCACTAGGGTTGAGATAGTCGAGACCACCCTCGATAGGCATGCCGTCTACGATGTAGAGAGGATCTGAATTGGTGATAGTACCTGTACCACGAATACGAACTTTAGGAGATGCACCAGGCTGACCTGAAGAAGAGGTTACGTTGACACCGGCAGCCAGACCCTTCAATGCGTTATCAACACGCACTGGGCTCTTGCCAACCAAATCTTCGGTGCTCACTTTAGCGATAGCAGCAGTTACCACGCTTTTTTTCTGAACACCATAACCTACAACAACCACTTCGTCCAAAGCCTTGTCGTCTTGTTTCAGAGTAATCTTCATGTTGGCTGAAGGACGGATCTCTGCATCCTTGTAGCCAATGTAGGTGATAACCAAGGTCTGGTTAGCATCTGCATCAATGACAAAGTTACCATCAAGGTCGGTAATTGCACCGGCACCCTTGACGCCTTTAACCTGTATGGTGGCTCCGATAACGGGTTCACCCAGGTCATCCAACACGACACCCTTGAAGGTGTTTTTCTGTGCGAGCGCTGACGTCGACATCAATAATGCAGTCGCCAGCAATAGACTTTTTGTTTTCATACTTCGATTATTAGTTTAGAAAAATATCTGTTTGTTAGTTCACTCTATTATAATAATGTTTAAGACTGTGCGGCTGTGCATTTTCTAAAATGCGTTAAGCCGTGTTTTCGATTGCAAATATAATATGTTTTTTTGATAATTCCTAACCCCTTCAACAGATAAGTGGAAAAGACACTTGCTTCAAACAACTTATATCGTTAGTTTTCAGATACTTATCTGTTTTTAATAACTATACGAAAGTGGATGGGGGAAAATGGAGAAAATGAGGCTGGAACACCCTTAAAAAGTTACATCAGCATTTTTCAGTGTTCACACTCTGCCACTTTTCATTCGCACCGCAACGCATTTATTTTCCTAACTATCAGCAGTTTACAAAAAGTCCCATTTTTACACCCATCCACTTTTCACTTATCACCCATCATTTTTTCATTATTTATTTAGTAATTTTGCAGATGAATGAGCATATACGCCTAAACGCACAAAAAAACGTGAGAGGCGGTGTGCAAAACAAACAACTGCAAGAAATAAACAAACCATAATAAATATTACTTATGAAACAGTTCATTTTATCATGTGTCCTGTCGGTTGCAGCCATCGCTCCGTCTCAGGCACAGCAGACTACCAGACGATTGCCAGTCTATCTCGACCAGACCAAACCGGTAGAGCAGCGCATCGATGATGCCATCTCCCGCATGACGCTGGCAGAGAAGATACGCATCATCCATGCTCAGAGCAAGTTTTCATCAGCCGGTATACCACGCTTGGGATTTCCTGACTTCTGGACGGATGACGGACCTCACGGAGTGCGTCCTGACGTATTGTGGGATGAATGGGAACAGGCTGGTCAGACCAACGACTCCTGTGTAGCCTTCCCTGCCCTCACCTGTCTTGCCGCATCATGGAATCCGCAGATGAGCCGCATCTATGGCGAAGCATTGGGCGAAGAAGCCCTGTATCGCGGCAAGGACATGATTCTGGGTCCTGGCGTCAACATCTACCGCACGCCTCTCAACGGCCGCAACTTCGAGTATATGGGCGAAGATCCGTTCCTGGCAAGCATCATGGTAGTGCCGTATATCCAGGGATTGCAGTCTAAGGGCGTATCAGCCTGCGTAAAGCACTATTGCCTGAACAACGACGAGGAATACCGCCATCAGGTCAACGTAATCGTCAGCGACCGTGCTCTCCACGAAATCTATCTCCCTGCCTTCAAGGCGGCTGTTGAGAAGGGTAAGACATGGGGTATCATGGGAGCCTACAACCTATATAAGAATGAGCATAACTGCCACAACCAGTGGACCCTGAACAAGATTCTGAAGGGCGACTGGAAGTATGATGGTGTCGTGGTAAGCGACTGGGGCGGTGCCCACGACCTGGAGCAGTCGGTAAAGAACGGGCTGGATATGGAGTTCGGCACCTGGACAGACGGTCTTACGATGGGCGCTACCAATGCCTACGACAACTATTATCTCTCCATGCCTTACATGAAGGCCATACAGGAAGGCAAGTTCACCCAGAAGGAGCTGGACGATAAGGTGCGCCGCGTATTGCGCCTCTTCTATCGCACCACGATGAATCCGAACCGCCCTCATGGTTTCCTCTGCTCAGAGAGCCATTATGCAGCAGCCAGACAGATTGCTGAGGAAGGCATCGTATTGCTCCAGAACAGGAACAATGTGCTCCCTATCAACACCCAGAAGGCTAAGCGCATACTGGTAGTAGGCGAGAATGCCATCAAGATGATGACCGTAGGCGGAGGATCTTCTTCGCTCAAGGTACAGCGCGAGATTTCGCCTCTCGATGGTCTGAAGACGCGCCTGGGCAAGGACGGCATCGAGGTAGATTATGCCCGCGGATATGTGGGCGATGTAACGGGCAACTACAATGGCGTTACAACCGGCCAGAACCTGGAAGACAAGCGCAGCGAGGCTAAACTGATAGCCGAAGCCGTAGAGAAAGCCAAGACTGCCGACTATGTCATCATGTTTGGTGGTTTGAACAAGAGCGATTTTCAGGACTGTGAGGGTCACGACCGCAAGCATTATGAGCTGCCATACCATCAGGATAAGCTGATCGAGGCTTTGGCTAAGGCAAACAGAAACTTCGTTTATGTCAACATCTCGGGCAATGCGGTAGCTATGCCTTGGAAGGCTAAGGTTGCCGGCATCGTACAGGGCTGGTTCATCGGTTCGGAGAGCGGCGAAGCCCTTGCAAGCATCCTTACAGGCGATGCCAACCCTAGCGGCAAGTTGCCGTTTACATGGGTCAACTCGCTGAAGGAAACAGGTGCTCATGCACTCAATACCTATCCGGGAACCTGGCGTCAGGAAGGTGGAGCCGGCACGAAGGGCAACATCATTGATGAGGAATATAAGGAAGGCATCTATGTAGGTTACCGCTGGACCGATAAGGAGCGCATCAAGCCTACCTTTGCATTCGGTCACGGCTTGAGCTACACCCAGTTTGCCATCTCTAATCTGCGCAGCGACAAGATGCAGATGAAGCAGGACGGCACAATCACCTTTATCGTAAACGTAAAGAATACAGGTAAGCGTGCCGGAGCCGAGACGGTTCAGCTCTACATCCACGATGTCAAGGCATCGGTAGACCGTCCTCAGAAGGAGCTGAAGGGATTCCAGAAGGTTTATCTCCAGCCAGGTGAGAGCAAGGATATCAGCATCACCATCAGCAAAGAGGCCCTCAGTTTCTACGATGAGGCATCTTCATCCTGGAAGGCTGAAGCCGGAAAGTTTGAAGCTCTTGTTGGTAATGCAGCCGATAACCTGAAGCTCAAGAAAGCCTTCGAGCTCTTTTAAAAAGAATGATTCGATTCTGAGAAATTGAACGGAGGGAAGAAATAAATATAACGCATAAAAGCTTGTTACGGTGAAACGCCGTAACAAACTTTTATTGTTTTTCCCTGCTTTTCATCCTATCGACAAACTCGTAGAAACGGGGATACACAAACATCAATATTTTGATTATCAAATGACTACCCATGCATCGCGAAACGCGATGCATGGGTACCTGAAGCATTTACTCTTTCCGCAAAAACAATCAACACGCTGATTATCGGTTAGTTAACCCATATAATACGGCAAAACGCCGTACATGGGTACCCGAAGCATTTACTCTTTCCGCAAAAACAATCAACACGCTGATTATCGGTTAGTTAACCCATATAATACGGCAAAACGCCGTACATGGGTACCCGAAGCATTTACTCTTTCCCAGAAAATAGTCAACGCCCTGATTATCGGACGTTTTACCCATACGCCCTAAAACAGGGCGCATGGGTATCTGTAGCATTTACTCCTGAATTTTCGCAAGTTTTCGCCATACGCCCTGAAGGGCTTATTTCATGCCAATCTGCTTCACACGCAGCTCGAACTCTTCCCTGTCACAGATGGCACTATTCTTGATTTTGGCGCGATAATTATAGATAGTGTTCACAGAATAGTGAAGGAACTCGGCAATCTTAGAACTGTCCTCGATGCCCAGACGGATAAGGGCAAAGATACGGAGGGTGGTAGAAAGACGGCTGTCATCTTCGAGCACGATACGCTCTTCAGGTCTCAAGAGGGCATTGAACTCCTCAACAAAGTTAGGGAAGAGCTTCAGAAAGGCGGAATCGAAATACTCATACAGCTCGCCCATGTAGGCCTCGCCAGCCTGCATCTGCTCCAGCAACTTGTTGAGTTCTCTAGCCTTCACCAGTTTCACTACTCGCTTGCGCATGGTCTCTATCTTGTCGACATAGATGGCACAAAGGCGCAGGAATCGACCAATATATACTTCCTTCATCTTGTTACTCTCGTTGAGAGAATGGTTCATCTCGTTAAGAGAATGGTTCATCTCGTTAAGACGCTCATTTGCCAACTGCAAGGCATGGTTGGTTTCCTTCAGCTTATGATGGGCCGCAGCAATGCGCTTGCGCTGCTTGTTGACATAGTAGAGCAAGAGCATAACCACAAAGAGAAGCATGGCAGAACACGCTACCATGAGCCGCAGATGCTGGTTGCCCGAAGAAAGTTCTTTCTGATATTCCTCCTCAATATGCGTGAGTACAGGCATGATCTGGCGGCTGCGGCTAGGCGTATTGAAAATGGTAGCCGACTTCCAGGCAAACTTGATATACTCGTGAGAGCGCTTCTGCTCGCCCGGTTCGGCATTGAGCAGATTGGCGAGTTCCCAGAGCGACCCCTGGTCCATCACAGCCAACTGGACATCGCAGATAGCAGAACGCAAAAGGCAGCTGAGAAACTGCTCTTCATCGCCAAACTGATTGTAGGTCAAGCCGCGATAAAACTGTACAATGGCATACTGATGGGTGCCCGGTTTCGTCATCGACAGCCGCTTATCGCTCAATCGCAAAGCCTCCTTCATATTGCCTGCATCGCGTGCCCTCACCTCCTGCATCTGCAGATAAAGGTCATCATCATGGCTGAATGTGCTGTCTATTGCAGCCTGATAGGCATTACGCTTGCCTGTATAATATTTCTTCAAAGAGGGAACGTTGGAATAATATGCCATCTCGCCATACAGATGCTGGCAAGCCCAGAGGTAGTTTCGTTTGCCCTCAGTATCAAGATCAGCGATATTGACAGACTTCAGCAGGTCGTACGATTCGGCATAATCGCCCGTGGTAGATTCCTGGAAAGCAAGCAGCGCCTTGGCATTCCCCACCTTCTTTTTATCGCCCATTCTGAAGGCAAGTTCCATACACTGGTTGATGTATTTCAGCGCCATGTCGTTCTTGTAGGAGCGGTATTCCTCAAAGAGCGCAAAACAGGCATCATACTTACTGCTTAGGCGCCTGGCGGTCTTCAGTTTCTGCTCCCAATCGCGAATTCGGGCTTCACGTACCTTCACATAATCAGCCGAATGGGCAATGGCGTTGTCCAAACTCTGGAAAAGCTGCTCTATATTATCTGTTGTTTTTGCTGCAAGAGAAAGAGGCATCAAGACAAAGAGCAGGAAGAAGAATGCCTTTCCCCATAATTCATTTACGCGATACATCAACTTGATTCCGTTTAAGATTGATTTATTTTCATGAGGTTTCATGTGCAAAAGTAATAAAAAAATCGGAAACGACAAATCAAATATAGAAGAAATGTAGATTTCTTCGCATTTTTCACCTATACCGCATCCACTTTTTATATATTCTCCATTTTTCTTATCCATCTCATTATCAGACACATTTATATCTAAAAAAGGAAAAATCATCCACATTTTAACATTCGTATCGCGCATCGTATCATCTTTTTTATTATCTTTGCAAGGTCTTAATAGAAGATAAACTTTATAAAATAACAATTAACATAATAAACAATGAGAACAGCACTTTTATCACTCACATTTCTTTTGGCTGGTTCTATGGCAGCACCTGCTTTCGCCCATACCGCAACCCCTAAGAAAAAAGTAACTGCCACAACCAAGAAAGGCAAGATTCTACCCATGAAGGAGTATATCGACCAACTGATGGCGAAGATGACGCTACAGGAGAAGATTGGTCAGCTGAACCTGATGGTAGCTGGCGACATCACCACCGGCGGCGCACTTGATACTCAGGTAGGCAGCGATATCGCCCAGGGCAACATGGGCGGAGTTTTCAACATCAAAGGGCTCGACAAGATCAAGGCTCTGCAGGAAATCGCCATCAAGAACAGCCGTCTGGGCATCCCGCTGCTTGTAGGTATGGACGTGATTCATGGTTACGAAACGATGTTCCCTATCCCTCTCGCCCTCTCCTGCTCATGGGATACCGAGGCGATGAAGAAGGTAGGCGAAGTATCGGCCAAGGAAGCCAGTGCCGACGGCATCAACTGGACATTCTCTCCTATGGTAGACATTGCGCTCGATGCCCGCTGGGGACGAATAAGCGAAGGAAATGGCGAGGATCCTTACCTGAGCGGCGTGATGGGAGCAGCGATGACTCAGGGCTACCAGGGCGTAGATATGCGCACAGAAGAGATTCTGAGAGCCAACCGCATCATGGCCTGCCTGAAGCATTTTGCCCTGTACGGAGGCGTTGAGAGCGGAAAGGAATATAACACGGTAGATATGAGCCGCATGCGCATGATGAACCAGTATCTTCCACCTTACGAGGCAGTGGTGAAGGCTGGCGTGGGCAGCGTGATGTCTTCATTCAATCTCATCGACTACATACCTGCTACAGCCAACAAATGGATGATGACCGATGTCTTGAGAAAGCAGTGGGGATTCAACGGTTTCGTGGTTACCGATTACGCTTCTATCGCCGAGATTCTGCAGCACGGAACGGCAAAAGACATCCAGGAGGCTTCAGAACAGGCGCTGAAGGCGGGTACCGATATGGACATGTGTTCCAACGCCTTCGTAAAGCATCTGGCTAAGAGCATAGCAGAAGGAAAGGTGAGCGAGGAGGATGTGAATATCGCCTGCCGCCGCATCCTGGAAGCGAAATATAAACTGGGCCTGTTCAGCGACCCTTACCGCTACTGCAACACCAAACGCAGCAAGAGCGAGATTTATACCGCTGAGAACCGTCAGGCAGCCCGCGATGTAGCAGCAGAGACCTTCGTGCTCCTGAAGAACGAAGGCAATATCCTGCCACTGAAAAAGGAAGGAAAGATAGCCCTGATAGGTCCGCTTGCCGACACCCGAAGCAACATAGCCGGTACATGGAGTGTGGCACAGGTACCATCTAAATATACCACCATCAAGGAGGCAATGGAGCATGCACTTGCCGGAAAAGCCACCTTATTATATGCCCAGGGAAGCAATATCTGGCGCAATCAGGAACTGCAGAAAAACGGCGAATCCGGTAAACCGATCAACTGGGGCAACGAGGCTGAGATGAAGGCTGAAGCGCTGAAGATTGCGAAAGAGGCCGACGTGATAGTATGTGCTATGGGCGAAAGTGCCGAGATGAGCGGCGAATGCGGTAGCCGTACCAACCTGGAGATGCCGGACGTACAGCGCGAACTGCTTGCCGAACTCCTGAAGACGGGCAAGCCAGTAGTGCTCCTCAACTTTGCGGGCCGTCCTACGGTCCTTACTTGGGAGAAAGCCCATGTACCAGCCATCATGAATGTATGGTTTGGAGGTTCAGAGATGGGCGATGCTCTCTGCGATGTCATCTTTGGCGACAAATCGCCATCGGGTAAGCTCACCACTTCGATGCCTAAGACTACCGGTCAGGAGCCTCTCTACTACAACCATCAGAACACCGGTCGCCCTATAGCAGACGATAATGAGAAGTTTGCCAAGTTTGCCAGCAACTGTCTGGATGTAAGCAATGGTCCGCTCTATCCTTTCGGTTACGGTTTGAGCTACACCTACTTTTCATACAGCAACTTCCGCCTGAGCAGCCAGGAGGCCGGCATCAGCAATGAGGAGGCTACCGAATGGCAGGATGGCAAGAAGATTACAGCTAGCGTCACCGTTAAGAACAATGGCTCCCGCAATGCTGACGAGATTGTGCAGCTCTACATCCGTGACATGGTAGCTAGCATCTCCCGCCCTGTAAAGGAGCTGAAAGGTTTCCAACGCATCCATCTGGCAGCAGGTGAGAGCAAGGAGGTAAGCTTTGATATTACCCCAGATATGCTCAAGTTCTACAACGCAGATCTGAAGCACGTGATAGAACCTGGCGACTTCCAGATTATGATAGGAACCAACAGCAAGGATGTAAAGACTTTGAAACTGAACGTGAAATAAACAAGAAAAATCGCCCTGTAAAGAGCAAAGCATAGCTTGAAAGATGCTTTACTTCTTACAGGGCGATTATCATCTACTGAGCCCACTCCAACAGAAGGCTCAGTTATGGATTCTATCCTTCAGGATTACTTAGTCATCTCGAAACCTACACGCATACCATCGTAATTATTGGCGATAGTACCGATAGCGCTGAGGGTAGAACTGCCCTTGAGGGCACCCATGGTCTTGATGAGGTTGAGCAACTTTGTCTGGTCGAAGAGCAGGCTGATGCCGTTGGTAGTCTTCGTAGCATAGCCCGACATACTCAAGAGCAAACCCTTCATCTGAATGGCATGAGTCTTCTCATCAAAAGTATAATTGCCCTGCCATGACTTGCCATCTATCTTGGCAGCGAAAGTTCCATCAGTTTTGAAGGTGAAATAGGTATTTGAGCCGCTGAAACCAAACTTGCTGTAATACTCACCCAACTTCTCCTCTACCTTGTTGGCAGCAATCTCACCGCCAGCCTTTGCCAGGAGATTCTCAGAAGTAAAGGCGCATCCCGGCTTGCTGTACTTCCAGGTATGGGCACAGAGATCCTGCTTGCTGAAGGTACCTGAACCGATTACATTATTCAGAATGCCATTGATAATGCTGCTACCTGCAGAACTGCTGCTGTTAGAGTTTCCGCCCAGTACAGCACCCAAGATACCTGCAACGGCTGAGCCTGCATTGCTGGTTGTACTGCTAGATGTAGCGGCATTGCTGGTTGTTGCTGCTGTTGTTGTTGCAGTCGCAGCTGTTGTGTTAGATGCAGCAGAAGTTGTTTTCTTTGTAGAAGTCTTCTTGGTCGTAGTCTTCTTTGAAGTCTTCTTAGAAGTCTTCTTTGTTGTCTTCTTAGTCGTTTTCTTAACCGGCATCATCTCAGACATTGAGGCATTAAGCGCTGCCTCGTTCATAGCGCTTGCGTTGCTGCCAGCTGTGCATGCGAGCACGAGGGCAGCCAAAAGAAATACCTTTTTCATTGCTTTCTATATATTTATTTTTATCACTCTTATTTATATATACCCAATACTTCCTATTGTTCTTTCGGGTGCAAAGTTCGCAAAAAAATCGGAAATACGATAAGAAAAATCCCTATTTCGCGGTATGAATCTCCCTAAAAACTCAGCATTTCTGCTCTTTCTACGTTATTATAGACGAATACTATGACAATTCGTTTAAAAGACTATGAAAAAATCGTTCAGGAAATGATAATTATCGGTCTAAAGGAGGGGAAACTGTTCAATCGTTTGCACTTTTTTTTGACATACATCAAAAAATAACGAATAAAACACGTATTTTCATGCATTTTATACCTAGAAATAGGTAGAAACCCCTATCTTTGCAAGCGGTTAACAAATATCAATAGGTTATGAATGATTTAATTAAGGTAAATTCAGAAAATCAGAATCAGGCTATCGATAGATGCCAACAGATTCTTCAGGATCGCCGAGAGGCTCTTGCCTCTAAGGCAAAGAGAAGAGGTTAATACTCTTCAGAAACAAGAAGTAAAGGAGGAAAGATGATGCTCTTATACAATATAAAGACGCATCCTTTCTTTTTAAAGAGAGATTTTTCGAAACGACTCTTAAATGATGAGTTTCAAAAATTTTGGGAAAAGAAAAAAACGTAAAAATCCCGTTGTCAGCCATCTGGCTTGTACAACGGGATTTTTTCGTTTATTATATCAAGTCCGAGATTTTACTTCTCGTTCTTCACTGCCTTCATGATGATCTCGAAATGATTACCACTCTTCAAGATGACATTCTTCAGGAAGTCTGAAATCTCAGATGCCTTCAGATTCTTCACCATCTCCTTGTAATCGCTATGAGTATCAACGCCCATACGCTCGTATGTACTCAACGCACCAAGCCAATAACCGTTAGACTTCTCGCTAACAGCAGCCTGCTTCAGGAGAATCTCCTTTACCTTCTGAAGATCTTCTGCATTTGGCTGGGCTACGGTCTCTTCCATACCCTTGAAGAAGTAAGGAATAGCGATATCCGACTTCTCTGGGTTCAGCTGAGCCACGGCTGAAATAGAGATGGCAGCCTTGTTATCATAATCGCGAAGCAAACCATAGTTTGCTCCTGCATGATAAGCAGCACTGAGTTCCTCACGGATAGTACGCAAATACTTCATCTCCAAAAGGCGGGCTGAAACATCAGCAAGAACCATATACTGCAAGGTGAATGGAGCCTTGGTATACCAGATCTCTGTTGCCTGGTTCTGTGGATTCTCCATTGCCTTGGTAAAGACATTGCTTACCTTACCCTTAGCATAAGGAATCTGCTTGTTCTTAAGCTTGAAGCCATTGTTTGGCAGACTGGCAATATATTGCTCGATGAGTGGGAGGAGAGTCTTCTCATCATAGTTACCTACGAAATAGAAGGTGAAGTCCTTGGCATTGCCGTAGAACTGCTTACCAATCTCCAGGATACGGTCGTAGTTGATATCCTTGATATCGCTTGCCTCTGGCACACGGGCAAGTTTGCTACCCAAATAGAGGGTGCTCTGAACAGAATCCTGATATACGAGGCTTGGGTTGTTGCTCTTGTTGGCAAGAACAGTAGCCATCATGCTCTTCATATTGTCGAAGCTCTTCTGGTCCTTGCTTACTGCGGTCATCTTGAGATAGATGAGCTGCATCAGGGTTTCGATGTCCTTAGGAGTAGAATTACCCTTCAAACCATGATTAAAAGGACTCAAGCTGAACGAAACGCCAGCCTGCTTACCTGCCAAAGCCTTATCAAGTTCATTGCTTGAGAAATCGCCAAGACCACTAGCATCGAGCACATCTGCTGCAAATGCAGCATTCAGGAAGTCTTCCTTGCCGAAAGTAGAATAGCCCACATTGGCTGAAGCTGCGAAAGCAACCTCATTGTCCTTGAAATCAGTCTTCTTCAATACCACCTTAGCGCCATTAGAAAGAGTCAACTCCTTGAAGCCCAGCTTCTTATTCTCAACAGTCTTCTTAATCTTACCAGCCTTAGGAGCCTGAGCGATGAGAGGTTCCTGCTTAACATTATCCACATAAGCCTCGAGCTTCTCAGCACGTACCTGCTTTACGATGGCAGAGAGTTCCTGCTCTGTAGGATAAACGGCACCAGCCTGCTCGCGCATCATTACCAATGATACAAGGTTGGTATCGCTCTGGCAAACCAACTGCTTGGCATAGCTGTTGATAACCTCAAGAGGCAAGTTTGGAACTACCATCTTCCAGATCTGACTCTCCTCTTCTACTGACGGAATAGGCTCGTTAGAAGTGAAGTTATCCACATACTGGGTGGTAAACTGCTCGTTCTTCATCTTATCCTTGTTGGCAAGCGCCTTGTCAACCTGGCTCATGAATTCATCCTTGGCACGCTGATACTCAGTAGCTGTGAAACCGAACTCATGCATACGCTGTGCCTCGCGGAGAACAGCAGCATAAGCCTCCTTAATCTTTCCTGGCTTAGCAACACCGGTAAGGGTGAAAGCATCCTTAGTACTTGAAATCAGGTATGAACCATCACCGGCATTTGCCTGGAGATATGGACAGTCTGGCTCCAATGCCTTCTCAGCATAACGGGCAGCAATCATAGAAGAAATCACGTTATCCATGTATCCCTTCAGGAGATAGCTCATGTTGCTCTTCAGAGAATCTGGCACAGCATTGTGCTTCATATAAACCTGGAAGAGATCAACCTGCTGCTCCTTATCCTTGTCGATAACATAGATGGCCGAATCATTATCAGATACTTCTACCTTCTCTATCTTAGCGGCATTCTTAGGTACCTTGATACCAGAGAAGAGTTCCTTAATCTTAGCTTCGATATGATTTACATCTACATCACCCACGATGATAATAGCCTGATTGTCTGGGCGATACCATTTGCGGTAGTAAGCACGGAGAGTTTCTGGCTTACAGCCATCGATAACGCTCATCAAACCGATAGGGAAACGGTAGCCATACTTTTCGCCCTGATAGAGCTTAGGAAGTGAACGCTCTATCATGCGCTGCTGACCTACGATACGCATACGGTACTCATTGTGTACCACATCGCGCTCGTCATTGATGGCTTCCTTGGTAAGAGAGATACCGTTGCTCCAATCCTTGAGGATGAGCATGCATGAATCTACGGCTGTAGGGCGGGTAGTAGGTACATCGGTGAAGTAATATACGGTTTTCTCTACGCTGGTATAGGCATTGAGATTTCTACCATACTCCACGCCGATGCTCTGCAGATAGTCCTGCAGAGAGTTGCCCTTGAAATGGTCGGTACCATTGAAGGCAAGGTGCTCCAAGAGGTGAGCCAAACCGCGCTGGTCATCATTCTCATTGATAGAACCCACTTTCTGTGCGATGTAGAAACTGGCTACATGCTCAGGATAACTGTTGTGACGAATGTAGTAAGTCAATCCATTATCAAGACGACCTATCTTCACATTCTTGTCTACCGGAATAGCTGGCATCTGCTGTGCCATCGCTGTACCTGCAGAAAGGAACAGCACAACTGCTGCAAAAATCTTTCTTAGTTTCATCTGATTTTAATTATTTATATATTTATTGTTTTCTATATCATTCTTTCTATATACCTTATTATATATATCATGCTACTTAACAAGTTCACCTATATATAACGACAAAACCAGTAACATGGTTACTGTCTGCGATGCAAAATTAAGAAAAATAAAAAAGATTTGCAAACATTTTAGAGAATATCTTCCCGATGTATGCAAATCTTAACCTAAAACTAACATTGGAGGCAGAAAACCAATCCTAACCTACATGAAAACTCTTCATCCATGAACCTCTGAAGAGGCGGATAAGGAAGAGGATTCCCCTGAATGTGAGTTCGGTAGCCATCGCTATCCATACTCCCTCCAAGCCATAGCTCTTGGAAAGCGCATAAGCCAGAGTGAGGCGCACCAGCCACATGGTACCGAGATTGATCATCGCCGGTTTCCTGGTATCGCCCGCTCCTACACAAACACAATAGGTCACGATGCTGGCTGCAAAGAATGGTTCAGCAAAAGCCTCGATGCGCAAACAGACGGTACCCATCTCACGAATGCTTTCTACCGGAGAAAGAACGCCAATCATCTCAGGAGCAAAGACATACATCACCGCTCCCATCACAGCCATCACAGCCATTCCAAGTCCTACTGTCATATAAGCAAAATTCTTGCACAAACCTACTCGCCCTGCTCCATGCGTCTGTCCCACCAGAGTGGTAGCCGCATCACCAATACCATAGCCCGGCATATAGCAAAGACTCTCTGCCGTAATAGCAAAAGAATGGGAAGCAATGGCTATATTGCCAAGAGGTGCCACAATCATGGTACTCACTATCTGCGCCCCGCTCATCAATATGTTCTGTATGGCTATCGGAATGCTGATTTTACAGGCATTATGAACATACGGCCTGACCCAACGGAAACGGACATGGTCCTGACGGAGATTCAGTATCTTATTCTTGAAACCTGCAAGATAAAGATTAGGCAGAGAGATGCAGACGTAAGCCATCGCCGTTCCTAAGGCAGCCCCCACGACACCCAACTTCAGGATATAGATAAACAGGTAATTGAATATCACATCGCAGATGCAGATCAATACAGCCATCACACTAGGTGTATGCATATTGCCCGCAGATTTCAGCATCATCTCGGATATATGATAAAGGAAGACGAATGGCAATACCAGACCGTATATCAGAAAATAGCGAGAGGAATTGGTGGCAATATCAGCACCTCCACCCAGCCAATAAGGCAGATAACCATGAATGCCGACACAGAGAAGAGAAACAAAAATGCTGAACGCCACACCGCAAATCAGCGCATGACGAAACACCTGACGAGCATTTGCAAAATCATTGGCTCCGATAAAATGAGCCACCTGTACTGAAAAGCCAGTAGCCGCAGCACTGAGCAAACTACCAATAAGCCAGGTAGTTGACTCAATCAATCCGATACTGGCAGAAGCCTCTGCTCCCAAATGACCCACCATCGAAGCATCGATGAAGAACATCATCACCGTAGAAATCTGAGCCAGCATAGAAGGTATACTCAATCCTACAATAAGATTGAGTTTCTCGCGCCGATCCATCTCCCTACCCAGGCGAATCGACTCCATCAAATAATCTGTCTTCTTGCTATAAAGCATAAATTAATTTCTCGTATATCGCTCATACAAAAAAATATGTGCATATATCATTTCAAACATATGCACATACTTTTCTCTAAATCTTTATTCTTATTATTCAGTAATCCACTTCTTGCCAGAAGCTCTCTTATAACTCTTGAGCACCATCTCAAAACGGAGCATTGAATAGCCTTGGATTGAAGAATTACCGCTCTCGCCATAAGCCAGCTGGTATGGAATGAACACCTGCCAATGGTCGCCCGGATGCATCTTGAGCAATGCGGTGGTAAAGCCATCGATAAATCCACCGGCCACACTACGGGTAGGATTAGCTGTAGCTGCATCAAAAGTACCCGTAAAACTCTGGTCGAAGACGTAACCTTCCTTATAATTATCAGTAGGAATGTAACGGCCACGATAGCTCACCTGTACCGAATCGGTAAGGATTGGAGAAGTTTTACCCTCTCCCGTCTTCAGAACATGAACGATGATATTATCGCAATCCTTATAAGGAAGGGTCACTAAATTACCATTCTGATCCTTGTTCAGAGTCGGAGTCTGGTTTTCGAACGTCCAGTTCTTATAAACGTACCAGCCGTTAGCTTCGCCCATCTTTCTGGCATAAGCCAATGTATCGGCAAAAGCCTGCTCGTTACGCTCCTGCCAGTTGGCATATTCCGAGACATTATCATCATCTTCGCTACATGATGACAGTGTGATCACTGCCATCATGAGGAAGAAGAAATATTTCAAACTCTTAAGATTCATCTAAATGTATTTGATTAATTAGAAGTTCTTGATTTCCTTGCCAAGCTTCTTCAATACGCTAGTGATGCTTACGCGCTCCTCGATGATGCTGCGAAGATCTGAGATAGCTACGCGCTCCTGCTCCATGGTATCACGATAACGCAGAGTTACCTTATGATCGTTTGGAGTCTCGTGGTCTACGGTGATACAGAATGGAGTACCGATAGCATCCTGACGGCGATAACGCTTACCGATAGAATCCTTAGGATCGCCATAGTGAGTATTGAAGTGGAACTTCAGCTCGTCAACGATTTCGTGAGCCAACTCTGGCAAACCATACTTCTTATCCAATGGGAACACAGCACACTTAACAGGTGCCAAAGCCTCAGGCAAACGCAAAACAACACGTGTCTCGCCATTCTCCAGCTTCTCCTCGCAGTAAGAGTGGCACATTACGCTGAGGAACATACGGTCTACACCGATAGATGTCTCTACATCGTAAGGTACATAGCTCTCGTTCTTCTCTGGATCGAAGTACTTGATAGAACGGCCGCTGTACTTCTCGTGCTGAGAAAGGTCGAAATTGGTACGGCTGTGGATACCCTCTACCTCCTTGAAACCGAATGGCATCTTAAACTCGATGTCGGTAGCAGCATTGGCATAGTGAGCCAACTTCTCGTGATCGTGGTAACGGTAATTCTCATTACCCATACCGAGAGCCTCGTGCCAAGCCAGACGAACCTTCTTCCAATATTCAAACCACTTCATCTCAGTACCAGGCTGGCAGAAGAACTGCATCTCCATCTGCTCGAACTCACGCATACGGAATACGAACTGACGGGCTACAACCTCGTTACGGAAAGCCTTACCAATCTGGCAGATACCAAATGGCAACTTCATACGGCCGGTCTTCTGAACGCTCAGGTAATCTACGAAGATACCCTGAGCTGTCTCAGGACGGAGATATACCTTGCTTGTAGCATCGCTGGCAGCACCCATCTGGGTAGAGAACATCAGGTTGAACTGGCGAACGTCTGTCCAGTTCTTGGTACCGCTGATAGGGCAAACAATACCTTCATCCTCAATAATCTGCTTCAGCATCTCCAGGTTAGGACCCTGCATAGCCTCAGTATAGCGGGCATGGAGATCATCAAACTTCTTCTGGTTCTCCAGAACGCGAGGATTAGTTGCACGGAACTGAGCCTCATCAAAGCTATCGCCGAAACGCTTCTTAGCCTTGGCAATCTCCTTGGCAATCTTCTCCTCATACTTAGCCATGTGATCCTCGATGAGCACATCGGCACGATAACGCTTCTTTGAATCGCGGTTATCAATCAATGGGTCATTGAAAGCATCTACGTGTCCAGATGCCTTCCATACTGTAGGGTGCATGAAGATAGCTGCATCGAGACCAACAATGTTCTCGTGCAACAACACCATACTCTGCCACCAGTACTGCTTGATATTGTTTTTGAGCTCAACACCATTCTGACCATAGTCATAAACGGCAGCCAAGCCATCATAAATTTCACTACTTGGGAACACGAAGCCATATTCCTTGCAATGGCTTACAATTTTCTTAAAAACATCTTCCTGTGCCATGATTAAATCTTATTTTTTTCAAATTTTCGGCAAAGATACTCTTTTTTCTCGAAAAATTGTTGTATTTTTGCCATAAATTAATAAAATAAGTATTAAAAGCTATATATGAGCGACGAAATTAAAGATAAAAACGGTCTTGAAGAGGAAAAATCGCCAAATTTGGAAAATTCTTCTACAGAATCTGAACAGGATGCTGCAGAAGATGCCAACGAGGAGATTTCGACCGAAGAACATTCCGATTATAAGCCGGTGAACCGATTCGATGCTTCTGCTGTACATCACCTCAGCGGAATGTATCAGAACTGGTTCCTCGACTATGCATCGTATGTGATCCTCGAGCGTGCCGTTCCTCATATTGAGGATGGTTTGAAACCGGTACAGCGACGCATCCTCCACTCTATGAAGCGCATGGACGACGGAAGATACAACAAGGTTGCCAATATCGTGGGACATACCATGCAGTTTCACCCTCACGGTGATGCGTCTATCGGAGATGCTTTGGTACAGATGGGACAGAAAGACCTGCTCATCGATACGCAGGGTAACTGGGGAAACATTCTTACGGGCGACCGTGCCGCTGCTCCCCGATATATCGAGGCACGCCTCTCTAAGTTTGCTCTCGACGTGGTTTTCAATCCTAAAACCACCGACTGGCAACTCTCTTATGATGGCAGAAATAAGGAGCCTATCACGCTCCCTGCCAAATTCCCGTTGCTCCTGGCACAAGGTGCCGAGGGTATTGCCGTGGGATTGAGCAGTAAGGTTTTGCCACATAATTTCAATGAGATTTGCGATGCTGCCGTCCACTATCTCAAGGGCGAGCCATTCCAACTCTATCCCGACTTCCCTACAGGCGGTGCCATCGATGTAAGTAAATACAATGATGGACAGCGAGGTGGTGCATTGAAGGTAAGAGCCAAGATAGACAAGCTCGACAACAAGACACTCGTTATCAGCGAGATACCATTCAGCAAGACTACAGGCAGCCTCATCGATTCTATCACCAAAGCGGTAGAAAAGGGTAAGATTAAGGCACGCAAGGTAGATGATGTTACTTCGGCAAATGTTGAGATTCTTGTGCATCTGGCACCAGGTACCTCATCAGATAAAACGATGGATGCACTCTACGCTTTCAGCGATTGCGAAATCAACATCTCGCCCAACTGCTGCGTCATCGAAGACAACAAGCCTGTTTTCCTCACCATCAGCGATGTGTTGCGCCACAGCGTAGACCGCACAATGGGATTGCTGCGCAAGGAACTGATGATCAGAAAGGGTGAATTGGAGGAACAGCTCTTCTTCTCTTCTCTCGAACGGATTTTCATTGAGGAACGCATCTACAAGGAGCGAAAGTTTGAGCAGAGTAAGAGTCAGGATGAGGTTGTTGCCTTCATCGATTCTAAACTCGAACCATTCAAGGACAAACTCTTTACTGCCGAAGTAGACGGTAAGGGTATGGTAGAATATGCCTTCCATCGGGAAATTACCCGCGAGGACATACTCAAACTCCTGGAAATCAAGATGCAGCGAATCCTTAAATATAATAAGGATAAGGCAGACGAACTGCTGATGAAGATTAAGGCTGAACTTGCTGAGATTGAGAACGATCTGGCTCACATGACCGATGTAACCATCAACTGGTTTGAATATCTCAAGGGCAAGTATGGAAAGAACCATCCTCGCAAAACAGAAATCAGAAACTTCGATACCATTGAGGTGACTAAGGTGGTAGAGGCTAACCAGAAACTCTATATCAACCGTCAGGAAGGATTCGTTGGTACAGGTTTGAAGAAAGATGAATTCGTATGCAACTGCTCCGACCTCGATGACATCATCATCTTTTATAAGGATGGTAAGTTTAAAGTCACCAAGGTAGCAGACAAGATATTCGTCGGCAAGAATATCCTCCATGTTCAGGTATTCAAGAAGAACGACAAGCGCACCATCTACAACTGTGTTTACCGCGACGGCAAGCAAGGCGATTACTTCATCAAGCGATTCAACGTAACCGCCATGACCCGCGACAAGTTGTATGACATCACCCAGGGCACACCTGGCAGCCGCGTCATCTACTTCACCGCCAATCCGAATGGCGAGGCAGAAATCATCAAGTGTACGATGGAGCCCGACCTGACGAAGAAGCGCCAGAGCATCTTCCTGGAGAAGGATTTCTCAGACATTCTGATCAAGGGACGTGCTGCCAAAGGTAATCTCCTTACCAAGCGCACCATTCGCCGCATCGGTCTGAAGAGTCACGGCCACAGCACGTTAGGAGGCAGAAAGGTTTGGTTCGATCCAGACGTAAACCGCATCAACTACGATGAGAACGGCCGCTTCCTGGGCGAATTCAATGATGATGATTCTATCTTGGTAGTACTCGACAACGGTGAATTCTACATCACCAATTTCGATGTCAACAACCACTACGAGGACAACATCATCCGCTTAGAGAAATGGGATGAGCATAAGATCTGGACGGCTATCCTTTACGATGCCGACAATCAGGGATATCCATACATCAAGCGATTCACGATGGATGCCACCAAGCGCCATCAGAATTTCATGGGAGAGAACCCTAACTGCAAGCTCATCTTGCTTACCGATACGGTTTATCCACGCATCAAGGTTACTTATGGCGGTGTGGATGCCATCCGTCCTGCCGAAGAAATCGATGCCGAGCAGTTCATTGCGCAGAAGAGTTTCAAGGCAAAGGGTAAGCGCCTCACGACATGGAAGATTGAAAGTATCGAGGAACTGGAACCAACCCGATTCCCAGAACCTCCTTCTGAGGATAATGATGAGGAACCGGATGGTTCTGACTCAGAGAATGAAGGTGAAAACCTTGATCCAGATGCTGGCAAAAGCGAGCAACAGGTGATTGACGAACTGACCGGTCAGACCAACCTCTTCTCAGAAAAAGATTTCGAAGAAGACCAGAAGGATAAAGACTGGTTATCGAAGCAATAAAAAGCGCTAAGAAAGCGCAAGGAAAGCACAAAAGAAAGCGCAAGAAAAGCGCCCATCATAAAAAAAGGAGCTTAAGCCTCAAAAAGCTTAAGCCCCTTTTTTATTATCTAGCCATTTGCATTTCTGCATTTCGCGTTTCAGCGTTTCGCGTTCAGCAAAAAAGAAGCCAGTCCCCCTCCTGCCCCCGTTCCAGGCGATTCTATCGCCTGTCCCCCAGCAGTCAGTAGCCTTCATTTTTACCTTTTATACCCCGCCAGCTTTTTCAGGCAGTATTCCTTAAAGTCATTCCAGTGGTAATAAGGTGCCACATCGCTCTTGATAGGCAAAGTAGCCTCATCTTCATTCAAAAGCACCTTCACCAGCACATCATTCGCCTTGTTTCTATAAAAAACGAACTGCAAATTCGTAGCCATCGGAGTAATCTTATAATCCCACCATTGAGAAGCAATCTTCTCCGGATCCTTAATCTCTTCGCCATATCCATTCAAATCCAGCAAACAGGTAAGCGGAGTAACCATCGTATCGTGTCCATATCTCAATGTAGCTCCCGGATGCGGCAAGGCGATGCAGCTATCCGCCTTCTGGATGATGTTTCTCAAGAGATTGCGCTGGGAGAACGGCTGCACATTGCCCGTATAAGGCGAGTTGCCGTAAGCCATCTGCCACGAGATGTTGGCATTCAGCCAGTTCTGATACAGTTCCTCCTCCGTAAAGAGGTCATAGAGCGAAACCTTGCCCCTCAGTTCCGTGCCTTGGATTGAGCTTGCCATCTTATAAAGTTTGCTGTTCAGGTCACTCTGGTTGATATTCTGCTTCACCCAGGCAGGGTCGTTGAACAATTCCTGCATCACACGGCTATAGCTAACGTGCTTCTGTGCAAATTCCTGCAGTGCCACCTTGATACCCACGCTATGCTTCAAGCTATCCAGGTATCTGTCGTCCTGGTTCATATAATACATATCATGCTCGCTGGCATCATGAAAGATATGAAGTTTCGGATTGATACGCAGCATCTGCTGCAAACCGTTCTCCATAGAGAGGATGCATCGGATTACCAAAGTACTTCGGGCCTCAATATTCGTATTACCGGCAAAAATCTCAGGGAAGCGCTCCATCATTCTTCTGGTAATACCCTGATGCTGGAGAGCCCCGAGCGGAGTCAGTTCGCCATCGCGCCCCTTCGCCTCCTCACGAATCATCTTCACCTTAGCCAGCGTTTCCTCGCCCTTAGCTGTCAGTTTGCCCTCCTGCTTCGCTTTGAGCAGAGAGAAATAAGGCACATCATAAGCCTTCTTGCCAATCATATAGCGGGAGCCATGCCGGCCATAATGGCTCAGATAGAAAGGCTTATAACCTTTAGGAGCCGCAGTCAACTGCTTCTGCGGACCACGATAAGCTACATAGTTACTACCCGAAAGCGTAATATCCCGCTTGAAATCCTCTTGCGGAGTCTGTGCTGTCAGAGGCATCGCCAATGTAAGAGATGCCAACAATAATAGATTTTTTGTGTTCATTGTTATCATATAATTTTGTTTTGGAAACATACAGTCTCATTTAATTCCAATTCATCAGTTTTCTCAGGAACGGAAGCAATTCTGCTGCCATCTTCCGATGCTGCAACATACTAGGATGCCAGCTGGCGCCATAACCTAGATCTCCTTTCTGGAAACTGAAATCGAAACGGTAAATGTTCTTATCAGTTTTATTGGCATCAGCACAGATTCTATCAAGCACAGTTCGCTGCTTGCTACTCTCCTTCTCGCCGAGCATCGGACCTGTCAACATCACAATCTTTGCATGAGGATACTTGCTACGTACCGTTTTAATAAACATGCGATAATTTTTCTCGTAGAGTTGAATATCATAATTCTTGGTAGAAAGATCGTTCGTACCCAGATTGATACAGACTAACTGAGGCTGATACTTGGCAAAATCCCATTTTTCATCATGCTGGTCAAATAAAGTATATTCATATTGCCAAGGCATGTTATCGGCATCACCCGTCTTCGGACCATTATAATTACGATATACACCGATACCACTACGGGAGATAGAAGTATGCTGAGCCTTCAGACTGTCACTTACGATATTGGCATATGTAAGCCAATGGTTCTCCGTTTCATCCTCAAAAGGATCAGACTTGTTGATACTTTCTACGCCATAACCGCAAGTGATTGAATTTCCTATAAATTCAATCTTCCGTTCCGGGAGAGCCGGAGCCTCAACGAGCTGACATCCCTTATCAAGAACGAATCCCCTGAATTCCGGTTTACGGAACAAACCTTCTATCACATACATCACCTTAGCATGATGCACCCCCTTTGGCAAAGCCGCAGCCAGGGTAACAACCGAATCGCGTTCGGCATTAAAGCCCACTTTGAAAGGTTCGCAACCATCAATCTGCGCCATGAAATATCCAGTCTTCGGGCGACACAGCATTTTCAGAGAAGACCCTTGAAAACTAGCCTCAATCGTAGTTCCCGGATAATTGAAACTGGCTACATCAGGATTCTTAGCAAAGCTCACACGCCCAATATACTGAATCATCGGATGAGAAGCCTTTACGATCTCTCCCTCAATAGGAAGAGTAGTTGATTTCTTCACATTTCCAGCCATCATCGTGGAAGAAACCATCAATGTAGCCAGCATCATAACCCATACTTTTTTCATATTACTGTTATTTAGTTTTTATCTGTCCTTACTGTCCAGCCTTCGTTTTTTTGCAAAATAAAAATAGAACAGTATCTGTTTGCAAAATTACCATTATTTCTCGTAAAAAGCAAGTAAAACCATCATTTTTTTCATTTTTCTTCTTTTTATTCAAATTATTATTGTATCTTTGCACCCAAGAATGCGCTTGTGGCGAAATTGGTAGACGCGCTAGACTTAGGATCTAGTGGTTTAGGCCGTGTAGGTTCGAGTCCTATCAGGCGCACTAAAGAAAATCCTAACTGCTTGATAATAAGCGGTTAGGATTTTTTCATTCTAGAAATTGCCAACATTTTGCCAACATAATTCCAAACTAAATTGAATCGGTTGGCAAAAACAAGTCATCATTTTACATACTTTCACACTATTTCTTGCGATTACACTCACCATAATTTGAGTAAAAGAAAGAACTAACTATTAGGCATATTAGCATTATCAGTAACTTATCATTTACGCTCTACCCTCTTCATTGCTTTCATGCCATAGTTAGGCGAACCATCCATCAAGCCTGTACAACTAATATTTAGTTTAGCCCCATACATAGAGATTTTCACCCAAAACTGAAAAAATCACAAAGAAAATACATTTTCCTCCTGAATATATACCCTATTTCCAAAGAAAAATGCTATCTTTGTAGCTGTTTTAATATAAATGTGTCCTAAGACAATGCCTTACTTTTTAAGTAGGCTCATTTAGGAACAATAAAGAAGGAAACAATGGAAAAATATATAGAGATATTCAACAAGCTTTGGGAACACTCAGAGAATGAGGTTGTCGAGTTTAAGAAAGCAGAGACCAACTTTGATATCGATGAGTTGGGCAAATACTTCTCCGCTCTTAGCAATGAAGCAAACTTACGTGACCATGAGTTTGCTTGGATTGTATTTGGCGTTTGGGACAAAAAACATCAGATTATCGGTACAACATTCAAGGATGGTGAAGTTGCACTCAACCGTTTGAAGCAAGATATGTCTCAACATACCACCGACAACCTTATCTTTAGAGATATTGTACCTTTAGATATCGAAGGCAAACGAGTTTTATTATTCCAGATACCAGCATCACCACGCAATATAGTGATGCACTGGAAAGGTGTGGCTTATGGTCGTGATGGCGAAAGTCTGAAACCACTGAACCAGGCAAAACAAGATACTATCCGCCAACAGCCACCCATACCCGATTGGACTGCTCAGCTCGTACCAAATGCCACGATCAATGATTTGGATGAACTAGCCGTAGCTACAGCTAAAGTCATGTTCAAAAAAGTTCGTTCGTCAAGTATTCCTGCCGAAGAAATAGATGCGTGGAGTACAGAAGAGTTCTTGGCTAATAGTATGATGATGCGAGAAGGGAAGCTCACTCGTGCAGCCATTCTACTATTGGGCAAACCCCTTTCTATTCAAAAGATTCATCCTGCCGTAGCACAAATCACTTGGACATGGGAAGATGAAGAAGGCATCGTACAAGATTATGAGCATTTTACAATACCTTTCATCTTGACCGTAGATAAGGTGTTGAGTAAAATACGTAACAAGACTATGCGTGAGTTGCCAGGTGGAACCCTGTTCCCAGACACCATGAAACAGTATGATGAATACACCATACGAGAGGCATTACATAACGCCATCGCACATCAGGATTACACCTTACAGCAGCGAATTGTTTTTGTAGAAGGTCCTAGTACCTTATATTATGGCAATGGTGGCAGTTTCATTCCAGGAACAATAGAAAATGCCCTGGAGCATAAAGGACCTCAATTTCATTATCGTAACGATTGTTTATGTCGTGGCATGGTTAACTTTAACATGATTGATACAGTAGGACGTGGTATCAAAAAGATTTATACAGAACAACGTAATCGTTTCTTCCCTATGCCAGATTATGAAATAGACAATGAGCATCGTACTGTTGGGGTAACCATCTATGGCAAAATGATCGATGAGAAATATACCAACTTGCTAAAGAGCAACCAGTCTTTGTCACTAAAGGAATGCCTTTGGCTAGATGCCGTACAAAAGCATCATCCTATCACAAAAGAAGCAGCCAAGCTACTATTTGATAAAGGTTTGATTGAAGGACGTGCTCCACATTATACCATATCATTAAAAGTAGCCAAACTGACAAACCAGATTGGTCACTACACAAAAGAGAAAGGACTTGCAGAAAAAAGTATCCAAAAGCTATTATTGCAATTGGCACATAATGCAGGAAAAATGGGATTTTGGCGCAGAGATGCATTCGAAAGTCTTCAGCATGTTTTTCCTGCAAATAATAGCCATGATGAAAAATTACGAAGAATAGGTCGCCTACTAATTAATATGGCAAAAGATGGCCTGCTAACAAAATCACCCAATGGTAAAAAATGGATTATAAGCCAAAAAGGTGAAGAAGAATTTGGAGCATAAGAGCTATCATATTTCAATCGTTATTGCAGTCGTTTACGGTCGTTTTGTGGTCGTTTGCGGTCGTTTGCGGTCGTTTGCGGTCGTTTTTGTGGTCATTTGCGGTCGTTTGCGGTCGTTTGCGGTCGTTTGCGGTCGTTTGCGGTCGTTTTTGTGGTCATTTGCGGTCGTTTGCGGTCGTTATAAGTCGTTTTAAGTCGTTTTGCCGGTCATTTTCGGCTATTTGAGGTCGTTACTTGGGCATAACTCATGTAATCAGCATGTAACTGAGCAACTCGAAATAGCCCTTAATCAATGCAAAAGCCCTTTAAAACGGTGTCTGATGCATGTAACCAGCATGTAACTGGATAAAAAAAGAGAGTGTGTCATAAGTCTATGACGCACCCTCATCAACTTAAATTAACGAGACTCAGTTTATCCTTCTCCCAAAGCAGAGAGATACCTACATCATCCCTTCCAGTTTCTCCTGCGCCTCGCGCATATCTTTTTCAAAATTCACATGGTCTAGAAGGAATTCCGTTCTGCCTTGAGAAAGAAGAAGATAGAGCTGCGGATTCATGCCCTCTACATACTGGGCGATGGCATACTCTATATCATCACGCTGCATAGGATTGGTGGAAAATTCAAAAACCCTGAGCTTCTGATGAATAAAACAATATGCCGACTCTATACTATCTCTGGTGATGCCCCCTGCCAAGAGAGCATCACCATTATTATTCTGATTCATTCTGAATATCCTTTCTATTTCACGCCCTTCATCGACAAGGCGATGCGCTTGCGCTTCAAATCTACTTCTGCCACTCTCACCATCACATGCTCATGAAGCTTTACCACCTCAGAAGGATCCTGAATGTAACGGTTTGACATCTGGGATACATGAACCAGACCATCGTTGTGGACACCTATATCTACAAAGGCACCAAACTTGGTAATGTTGGTAACAATGCCCGGCACAACCATGCCCACCTGCAAATCCTCTATCTCCTTAATGCTGGCATCAAACTCAAACATCTCTACCTCACCACGAGGGTCCAAGCCCGGCTTGTCAAGCTCAGCCATGATATCGGTCAAAGTAGGCATACCCACCTCAGCACTCACATATTTTCTGATATCAATCTTCTTCTGCAGCGCCTTGTCTTCTACCAGCTGCTTCACCGTTACGCCCTGATCTTTCGCCATCTGCTCTACCAGCGCATAGCGCTCTGGATGAACAGCACTGTTATCCAAAGGATTCTTTGCGCCAGGAATGCGGAGGAAGCCGGCACACTGCTCAAAGGCCGAAGGACCCAGACGTGGCACCTTCTTCAACTGGGCACGGGAAGCGAAGGCTCCATTCTCGCGACGATATTCCACGATATTCTTGGCAAGCGTAGGTCCCAAACCGCTCACATAGGTCAGCAGATGCTGCGATGCGGTATTCAGGTTGACACCCACCGAGTTCACGCAACTCATTACCACTGTATCCAGACTCTTCTTCAACTGAGTCTGATCCACATCATGCTGATACTGTCCCACACCGATGCTCTTCGGATCAATCTTCACCAATTCTGCAAGCGGATCCATCAGTCTTCGTCCGATGCTCACAGCACCACGCACGGTAACATCCTCATCCGGGAACTCATCTCTTGCAATCTTCGAAGCCGAATAGATAGAAGCGCCATCCTCGCTCACCACATAGATATCTACCGGATGAACGAAATCGATACTATGCAGCCAGTCGCTGGTTTCGCGGCTTGCCGTACCGTTACCTACAGCCATTGCCTCCACCTGATACATCTTAACCATGCGCTGGATGGCAGCCGTAGCCTCGCTCTTCTTGTTGCGGGGAGGATGAGGATAAACGATTTCATGATGAATCAGATTGCCCTGCGCATCGAGACAGCAAGTCTTGCAACCATTGGCAAAACCCGGGTCAACCGCCATCACGCGTTTCTGTCCGAGAGGAGCCGCCAACAAAAGCTGGCGCAGGTTTTCGGCGAAGACCACAATAGCCTCCTCATCCGCCTTCTGCTTGCTGAGCGCAGCAAATTCGGTTTCAATGCTAGGCTTCAGCAGTCGCTTAAAGGCATCATCCACCGCTTCACCCACCAGCGTCTGGCACTCACCGAAACCATGTACATAGTGGCGCTTCAGTTTATCCTGACACTGCTCATCATCAGCCGAGATGCTGACACGCAAGAATCCTGCCGCCTCGCCTCTACGCATAGCCAGCAGTCGGTGCGAAGAACATTTCTTCAATGGTTCTGAGAAATCGAAATAGTCGGAGAAGCGCTGCGCCTCTTCCTCATCCTTCTTCTTGGCTACCACCTTAGAAGTGATGATGGCACCGCGTCTGAACTCGCCGCGAATCTGATTGCGGCTCTGCTCATTCTCGCTTACGGTTTCGGCGATGATGTCCTTGGCTCCCTGAAGTGCAGCCTCCACATCCTTCACCTTATCGCCCACAAACTTTCTGGCAGCCTGTTCCGGATTGCGCTCACGCTGGAAGAGGAGCAGCTGTGCCAGAGGCTCCAAACCAGCCTCACGTGCTATCTGTGCACGGGTGCGGCGCTTTGGCTTATAAGGAAGATAGATATCTTCCAGTTCGGTGGCATCCCAGCACTGTTCGATGCGTTTTTTCAGTTCATCCGAGAGTTTTCCCTGTTCCTCGATGGTTTTGAGGATAGTCTCCTTTCTCTTCGCCATCTCAGAGAGTTTCTCATTAGCCTGTGCGATGGCTTCAATGTTTACCTCGTCCATATTACCGGTTTTCTCCTTGCGGTATCGCGAGATAAACGGAATGGTGCAGCCCTCTTCGAGCAGCGCCAGAGTATTTTCTACAGCCTGCTCCTTCAGATTGAGCTGGGCTGCTATCAGCTTTGTAAATTGATTCATTTATGATATTAATAAAAAAAGATTCAAACTGTTTGTTCATGCAAAGATAGAGAAAAAAGTTGGTTTGCCCAAATATTCCCTCATATTATTTGGCGGTTTCACTAAAAAATCGTAGCTTTGCAGCAGAAATAGCTTTAGATACATTCTGCACGCCTGATTTTCTTGATTTACATCAACAATACGGCTTGTTTTGCAAGAAAAACTGATAAATAGTTTTGAGTTTCAAGTTATTTCCTATACCTTTGCCGCCGAATTAGAGAGTGCAGAGCATATCCAGGATGTGCTTTGCTATCATAAATAAAGGGGCTGAAAAGCTACCTGATTAGAGTGATAAAAGAAAGTAATAATTAAAAGAAAAGATTGATTATGAAGAAGATTATGTTGAGCCTTGCTATGGCTCTCGTTTCAGTTTGCGCTAGCGCACAGGTTTACATCGGTGGTACAGCTGGTATTTCCAGCAACAAGATCGGTGATGGTGACAGCAAGACAGCTTACGCCTTGATGCCTGAAATCGGTTACGAATTCAACAACAAGTGGGAAGCTGGTCTCGAAATTGGTATCAAGAAGGGCGAAGTTTGCAAGCTTTCTCCTGTAGGTGAATCTACAACATTCACTGTAGCTCCTTACGTACGTTACACAGCCGTAGAAACCAAGTTGGTTAACCTCTTCGTTGAGGGTACAATCGGTTACAGCAGTTACAGCAAGGGCGGTGGCGATTATTACGAGGTAGGCATCAAGCCAGGTTTGGCAGTTAAGCTTTCAGACCACGTAAACTTCATCACAAAGGTAGGTTTCCTCGGTTACAAAGGTTACTCTCCTGACCATGGTGACAACTCATCAACATTCGGACTTAACGTAGATGCAAGCAACATTTCATTTGGTGCTATCTACAAGTTCTAATCTTAGGATGCTCATTTACTCATAAGCAATAATATCAGGGGCGCAAGCAATTCCTTTCATGGAAACAGCTTGCGCCCCATTTTTTATCTGCAAGCGAACACGCTTTTACTCTTCACTCTTCACCTTTCCTTCGGAAACCCCTGTGTTTATCGGCATTCCGAGGGGTGAAGAGTTTGCAGCAACTCTTCACCCACTCTTCACCACTCTTCACCGATTCCAAAGACCAACAGACGTAAATTGCAGCGCAAGACCGCTAGGTGTCAAGGAGAGAAGCAAGACCGCTAGGCGTCTCTAAGGAGGATGCGCCATAAGTCTGAATAATAGTTGGCGCATAACAGTTGACCATCGCATGCACATCACCTGTTGTGCATGCGCATATCAGCTGTTATACAAGCGCACAACAGCTGTTGTGCGACCGAAGATACAAACTGTCTCAACAACATATCCTAACTCTTCAAACAACATATCCTTACTCTTCCAACAACAAGAAGAGGGTGAATCATAAATTTATGACACATCCTCCGCCGAACCAGCCAGGGTGAAGAGTGGTGAAGAGTGGGTGAAGAGTGTCCAAGAACTCTTCACCCCTCGAAACGCCCATAAACACTGGGGATTCCGAAGGAAAGGTGAAGAGTGAAGAGTATTTCCTTATCCCTTACTTACAACACTTTTACAGGCATTTACGCTGACTGTTCCTATAGAACAGCCAACTAGCGAGCGTACGGCTAGTCAGCTGTTCTTCATTCGCCAGTACACTATTTCCGATTAACAGATTGCCATATTCCTACTTTTTAAGCGTAAATTCAAACTTCAAGCCGCCTTCCAGTTGATTACTTACACGGATGGTTCCGCCATGCAGGAGAACGGCATTCTTGACGATGGCAAGACCCAAACCGGTGCCACCCATCTTGCGGCTGCGTCCCTTATCTACCCGATAGAAACGCTCGAAAAGACGGGAGAGATGCTCGGCAGGAACTCCCTGACCATTATCACAGAAGATGAAATGCCACTTGTTGCCCTGCTCCTTGGCACTCAACGTTATCTTACGCCCTTCGCCGGCATAAGCTATGGCATTGTCGGTAAGATTGCGGAACACACTATAGAGCAGACTGCGGTTACCCTTCACAATAATATGCTGGTCGGGAAGAAGATTCTCGAAAGTCATCTTGTGCGACTCTCTTTCCAGCGCCGTCTCATGGGCTATTTCACTCACCATCTGCGTAATGTCTACCGTCTCGAAATCTATCATATCCGAGCCGTCATCCAACCGGTTCAGGGTTGAGATGTCGCGGAGCAGAGAGGTGAGACGCTCGCTCTGGGCATAACAGCGCTGCAGAAACTGCGACTTCATCTCTTCGTTGATATGCGGATTGTCGAGTATCGTTTCCAGATAACCCTGAATACTTGCCACAGGAGTCTTCAGCTCGTGAGCGATATTCTGGGTAAGCTGCCGCTTCAGTACGTCCTGTTCACGTCGGGTAGTCTGTATGCGCTTATACATCTTGATGATGCGCTCGGCTATCTCGCCCAACTCATCGTTAGGGAACTTGGCGAGATCTTCCACCTCCAGACTCTCGTTGTGGTCTGCCTTATAAGCAAAGATGCTCAGTTTGGAAACATTCTTAGCCAGACGGTCCGTAAAACGGTAGAGCACGATGGTAAGAAGAATGACGGCTACGATGGCAAACCAGATGAAATGCTGGTCGGCCTGCAGCGATTTTGCCAAATCATTATTGTAAGGTAGTGCCGTACGGATGATGAGCTTGCTTTCCGGAAAATAAGAAGCCACATAGAAATAATCATGCTTCAGGGTTTTAGACTGTCGCTCCACGCTTGAGCCTACCCTGTTTTTCAAGGCCTCTGCTATTTCCTCCCGCTTGGCATGGTTGGCAAAATGTTCATAGTCGGAACTCATGTTGTCATAAATCACCTTACCGTTAGGGCGCACCAGCGTAACACGAAGATCCTTGCTTTCATGTTCTCGGACAAAAGCCTGCAACTTCTCATGAGCCACAGTCACATCCCTATTGTGGATGCTATCCTGCAGAATAATTCCTTCACCAGGAGAGAGTGCCAGATCTTCTGCCAGCAGTTCATTATAATTTTCCAGCTTGATAGTAAGCGTACCTATTTTATACTGTTTCTCACGTGCCTGCTGGAACACGATAAAACTGACGGCGAACACAAGGAACACCGCCAGTACACTGAAGTACAACTTTCTACCTACACTATTTAACTTAAACATTTTAATTACGCATCAAAATAATAACCGAATCCCAGACGGGTAACGATGCACTTGGCAAACTTACCAATCTTCTTTCTCATACGGGTGATGTTGACATCCACCGTGCGGTCGAGTACCATCACATCCTTAGGCCATACCCGGTCGATAAGTTCCTGACGGGAGAAGACCTTGCCGCGCTCTTCGAGGAAAAGACGCAGGAGTTCGAACTCGGTCTTGGTGAAAGGGATAGCCTCACCATCGATGCTCACCGTCTTCTTGTCCAGATTCAGCTGCAGTCCCTGATAGTTGATGATCTTCGATTCATCAGCATCGCCAGCCTGTTCTGCGGTACGGCGCAAGACGGCACGCACTCTGACCATCACCTCTCGGATAGAGAAAGGTTTCGAGATATAATCATCGGCACCGATATTGAATCCAGTAACCGTATCATTTTCCGTATCTCGGGCTGTAAGGAAGATAATCGGAACATTGGCTGTCATCGGATTGTCCTTCAACTGCTTAGCCAGCTGGAAACCGCTCATTCCTCCCATCATGACGTCCAGTAGCAGCAGGTCGAACGAAGCGATGTCCATCTCCAAAGCCTCTTCTGCAGAATTGGCAGTTTCTACCTCATATCCTTCTGTTTCGAGATTGAATTTCAGAATCTCACACAAGTCTTGCTCATCATCAACAACAAGTATTCTTTTCATATTCTCTTCCATATTTCATGTTATTTAAAATACCGCTGCAAAATTACGACTTTTCTTTCGTAATAAGCGTTACATTCGGTTACAATTTCGTGACATTTAGTTCTTTAGAGAAAAAAAAATTAAAAAAGCGGGTATTTTGTTACACATTTTAACTTAGTGTTCCAAATTCGCTACATGTTTCTTTGCTAGTTAGAAACAGAAATGCTACTTTTGCACCCGATATAACTATAAGTGAGCATATAACACAACTGAAAGAGTATGAAAGATAAAGTAAATGCAATTCCCTTAATCGGTGAAATCATCAAAGAGGAATTAAACAAGCAAGGCAAGACCACAGTATGGCTTGCTGAAAAACTAGGCTGCCATCGTACTAATATATATAAGGTATACGGCAGAGCCACTATAGATACGGGTATGCTTTACCATATCTGTCAGTTGCTGAACATTGATTTGTTTAAGGTTTATTCAGACGCTTTGCGTAAACGCAAGAAAAAGAATCAAGATTTAAACTAAAAATAACTAAAACAATAAGACCTGAGGTTAATCACCCCAGGTCTTATTGTTTTTATGCCAATCGCTTTTCCAGACGCTCGCGGATGGCAGCGATAAAGCCGGCAGAGTTTACTGCCTTAGCCTCAACACCTTCCATCAGGTTTACGAGATCCTTGGTAGCGATACCGTCGTTCAATGTATCGAAACATGCAGCCTCCAACTGGTCGCCAAAGTTCTGAAGTTCCTTGATGCCATCCAGTTCGCCACGCTTTCTCAACGCACCGCTCCATGCAAAGATGGTAGCCATTGGGTTGGTAGATGTATCTTCACCCTTCAGGTAGCGATAGTAGTGACGGGTCACGGTACCGTGGGCTGCCTCATACTCATACTTGCCGTCAGGAGAAACCAATACAGAAGTCATCATCGCCAGAGAACCGAAGGCTGTACTGAGCATATCGCTCATCACATCACCGTCATAGTTCTTGCAAGCCCAGATAAAGCCGCCCTTGCTGCGGATAACACGAGCCACAGCATCATCAATCAATGTATAGAAATACTCGATACCGAGTTCTGCAAACTTCTCTTTATAGTCGCTCTCATATACTTCCTCAAAGATTTTACGGAACTGGGCATCATAAGTCTTAGAGATGGTATCCTTGGTAGCGAACCAGAGATCCTGCTTGGTATCAATGGCAAACTTGAAACAGCTGTGAGCAAAGCTGCGGATACTCTTATCAGTATTGTGCATGCCCTGGATAACTCCGGCGCCATCGAAAGAATGAATCTCTATCTCCTGCTTCTTGCCGCTCTTACCCTCGAACACGAGTTTGGCTGTACCTGGCTCATCAGCACGAAGTTCCACGCTCTTGTATACATCGCCGTAAGCATGACGGGCGATGGTAATAGGCTTCTCCCAGTTCTTTACACAAGGGTGGATACTTGGGATGGTGATAGGAGCACGGAATACGGTACCGTCCATGATGCTACGGATAGTTCCATTAGGGCTCTTCCACATTTTGTGGAGTTTATACTCGTCCATACGCTGAGCATTAGGAGTGATAGTAGCACACTTCACAGCCACGCCATATTTCTTAGCCGCCTCAGCAGAGTCGATGGTTACCTGGTCATTGGTCTGGTCGCGATAAGGCAGACCGAGATCATAATACTCAGACTTCAAATCAACGAAAGGAAGAATGAGTTCATCCTTAATCATCTTCCAGAGAATTCTTGTCATCTCATCACCGTCCATCTCTACCAATGGAGTTGTCATCTTAATCTTTTCCATAACACAATATAATGTATAATTAATAATTTACAATGTACAATGATCAGGGCAGTCAAGTGACCCCTTGATATTTTGCCTGCAAAATTAATAAAAATAATCAAGAAAAGAAAGGAAATTAAGAATAATTCTAGCAAAATGATAACAAAAAGCACTTTTTTACGTACTTAAAACATAAAACCTGTATATTTATACCTAAAAAGGCATCAATGAGCCCGAAAACTCATTGATGCCTCTACTTATTTACCTTTTTACTTTTTTACCCTTTTACCTTTTTACCTTTAAATAGCCTTTTTACTTCTCCTCTGGAGCCTTGTCGATCAAGTCCATGAACTGGTCGAGCTTAGGAGTGATGATAATCTGAGTGCGGCGGTTGCGCTGCTTGCCTACCTCTGTATCGTTAGTTGTTACAGGGTTGTACTCACCACGGCCACCAGCTGTAAGACGCTTAGGATTTACACCGAAGTGATCCTGCAAGTACTGAACAACAGAAGCTGCACGGAGAGCAGAGAGGTCCCAGTTGTTGCGGATATTCTTCATCTTGGCACTTGTAGTGCTTACTGGTACGTTATCGGTATTACCCTCTACGAGCACATCGTAATCCTTGTAGTCTGTGATGATCTTAGCAATCTTGCTCAATGTTTCCTGAGCACGGCTGTTCACCTCATAGCTACCACTCTGATAGAGCATGTTATCAGCCAGAGAGATGTAAACTACACCCTTCAGAACCTGAACATCAACCTCCTTCATTTCTTCCTTGCTCAAAGAGCGGGTCAGGTTGTTGGTAAGAACCATGTTGAGCGAATCGCTCTTGCTCTTTACCTCAACCAGGTGGCGGATATACTGGTTACTCTCGTTGATCTGGTCAACGAGTTTCTCAATGCTCACGTTGTTCTGGCTTGCATTGTTCAAACTCTTGTCAAGCGAGTTCTGCAACTTAGCGTAATCGCTCTTTGCAGTAGCGAGCTGTTCCTGGGCTGCTGCCAGACTAGCCTCAGTAGCTGCCAGCTTTTCCTTGGTAGCCTGATAGTTGCTTGACAATTCCTTATTCTCATTCTGGCAATTCTGAAGATCCTTCTTACTTGCACAGCTAGTAGCCATCAGAGCTACAGCCATCATTGCCATTACCATTAACTTTGTCTGTTTCATATTCTTTCTAATTTAAATTTTCTTGTTATTATTAATTGATTATAGTATATCTTAACGTCGCTTTCTACCTCCTAATTATATTAGAGTTCTCCCGGCTTTTATCCGTTATCCGGAAGCTTCTACATTTTAGGGCATTATAGAAGCTGATTCACTTCTTTCACTTGCAAAGTTACAGATAAGACTCGAATAAACAATATTTGTCAAATGCATTTAGACATTTTTAACCTCTAAATCTTTATTTATCACCTTTTTAACCAAAAAAGGCAACAGAAAGCATTTTTCTTATAGCTAAACCGTCAAATGTTGCCTCTCAAGGTAAGAATAGCCCAAATCTCAACAAAAAAAACATAAAAAACAGTGTTTTATTTTGTAGTGTCTTGAAATTGCACTATCTTTGCACTCGAAAAGAAATAAATACATTAATAATATAAAAGAAAGCAAGTATGATTCTTTTTTTTAGAACTCCATCTAAGAGTGTGATTGCGACCGAGATTGACCACAAACCATCTCAGGACGAAATCAATGAACTTTGTTGGCTTTATGGTGACGCGACTTTAGAGGACGCCCAGCAGTTGCAGGGCTTCTATGTCGGCCCACGCCGTGAAATGATTACTCCTTGGAGTACGAATGCCGTTGAGATTACTCAGAACATGAGTCTTAACGGCATTTCGCGTATCGAGGAGTACTTCCCTGTAGATAGCGAAGACGCTGAGCACGACCCTATGCTCCAGCGTATGTACAACGGTATCGGACAGGATGTGTTCACCGTGAACCACCAGCCAGAACCTATCAAGTACGTCGATGACCTCGAGAAGTATAACGAGGAAGAGGGTCTTGCCCTCAGCGAGGACGAAATGGCTTATCTCCACAAGCTGGAGAAAGAGAACGGACGCCCTCTCACCGACAGCGAAATCTTCGGTTTCGCACAGATCAACTCAGAGCACTGCCGCCACAAGATTTTCGGCGGCCAGTTTATCATCGACGGTAAGGAGATGGAGTCTTCTCTCTTCAACATGATCAAGAAGACCACCAACGAGAATCCTAACAAGATCCTCTCTGCTTACAAGGACAACGTGGCTTTCTCTCAGGGTCCTGTTATCGAGCAGTTTGCTCCAGCCGATCAGACTACCAGCGATTTCTTCCAGGTGAAGGATATCGAGAGTGTTATCTCTCTGAAGGCTGAGACCCACAACTTCCCTACTACTGTAGAGCCTTTCAATGGTGCTGCTACCGGTACGGGTGGTGAAATCCGCGACCGTATGGGTGGTGGTGTAGGTTCATGGCCTATCGCAGGTACAGCCTGCTACATGACTGCTTATCCTCGCCTGAAGGATGACAACGGCAAGAGCGATGTTGAGCGCGACTGGGAAGACATCATGCCAGTACGTAAGTGGCTCTATCAGACTCCAGAGCAGATTCTGATCAAGGCTTCCAACGGTGCATCAGACTTCGGTAACAAGTTCGGTCAGCCTCTCATCACCGGTTCTGTGCTTACATTCGAGCACGAGGAGAATGGTGAGAAGTATGCATACGATAAGGTAATCATGCTTGCTGGTGGTGTAGGCTACGGCAAGAAGCGTGACTACAAGAAGGGTGAGCCACAGAAGGGCAACAAGGTTGTAGTAGTAGGTGGTGATAACTATCGCATCGGTCTTGGTGGTGGTTCTGTTTCTTCTGTAGATACAGGCCGTTACAGCAACGGTATTGAGTTGAACGCTGTTCAGCGTGCCAACCCTGAGATGCAGAAACGTGCCTACAACCTGGTTCGTGCACTCGTTGAGAACGATGAGAACCCAGTAGTCAGCATCCACGACCACGGTTCAGCCGGTCACTTGAACTGTCTCTCTGAGTTGGTAGAAGAGTGCGGTGGCGAAATCGATATGTCTAAGTTACCTATCGGTGACAAGACTTTGAGCGCCAAGGAAATCATCGCCAACGAGAGCCAGGAGCGCATGGGCTTGCTCATCGACGAGAAGTATATCAGCGAGGTTCAGAAGATTGCCGACCGTGAGCGTGCTCCAATGTACGTGGTTGGTGAGACTACTGGCGATGCTCACTTCAGCTTCAAGCAGGCTGACGGCGTAAAGCCATTCGACCTCGATGTAGCTCAGATGTTCGGTCATACTCCTAAGACTGTGATGGTAGATGAGACCGTAGAGCGCAAATATGAAGATGTAACTTATTCTGCAGATAACCTCGACGAGTACTTGCAGCGTGTTCTCCAGATGGAGGCTGTGGCTTGTAAGGACTGGTTGACCAACAAGGTAGACCGTTCCGTAACAGGTAAGATTGCCCGTCAGCAGGGTCAGGGTCAGATTCAGTTGCCACTCTCAGACTGTGGTGTCGTAGCACTCGACTACCGTGGCGAGAAGGGTATCGTAACTGCAATGGGTCATGCACCTCAGGCTGGTCTTGCCGATCCTAAGGCTGGTTCTGTACTCTCTGTAGCAGAGTCATTGACTAATATCGTATGGGCTCCATTGGCAGATGGCATGGACAGCATCAGCCTCTCAGCCAACTGGATGTGGCCTTGCCGCAGTCAGAAGGGTGAGGATGCCCGTCTGTACGAGGGTGTGAAGGCATTGTCAGACTTCTGCTGCGCCATCCACGTAAACGTACCAACAGGTAAGGACTCTCTCTCATTGACCCAGCAGTATCCTAACGGCGAGAAGATCATCGCTCCGGGTACTGTTATCGTAAGTGCCGGTGGTGAGGTTTCAGATGTCAAGAAGGTGGTTAGCCCAGTTCTCGTTAACGACAAGAACTCTAGCCTCTACCATATCGACTTCAGTTTCGACGAGCAGCGTCTCGGTGGTTCTGCTTTCGCTCAGAGTCTGGGCAAGGTGGGCAGCGATGTTCCTACCGTAAAGAACCCAGAGTACTTCGTTGACTGCTTCAACGCTGTACAGGAACTCATCAACCGTGGTTGGGTAATGGCTGGTCACGATATCAGCGCCGGTGGTTTGATTACAACTCTCCTCGAAATGACATTCGCCAACGTAGAGGGCGGTATGAAGATCAACCTCCACGATATCGCAGATGCCGACATCATCAAGACTCTCTTCGCAGAGAACCCAGGTGTTGTCATCCAGGTAAGCGATGCTCACAAGGACGAGTTGAAAGCATTCTTCGATGAGAATGGTATCGGTTATGCCAAGATTGGTTATCCAGCTCCTGAGCTCCGCAAGATTATCATCAAGAAGGAAGGCTTCGAGCACGAGTTCGATATCGATGCTTTGCGCGACGACTGGTATAAGACATCTTACCTCCTCGACCGCAAGCAGAGCATGAACGGTATGGCTAAGAAGCGTTACACCAACTATAAGAAGCAGCCTATCGAGATGAACTTCGGTTATGGCTTCAAGGGAACCCTCGCTAGCTACAGCCTCGACGCTAACCGTCGCAAGCCATCTGGCATCAAGGCAGCTATCATCCGTGAGAAGGGTACCAATGGTGAGCGTGAGATGGCATACTCTATGTATCTCGCCGGCTTCGATGTAAAGGATGTGATGATGACCGACTTGATTTCTGGTCGTGAGACTCTGGAAGATGTGAACTTCATCGTATTCTGCGGTGGTTTCTCTAACTCCGATGTTCTCGGTTCTGCCAAGGGTTGGGCTGGTGCATTCCTCTACAATCCTAAGGCTAAAGAGGCACTCGATAAGTTCTATGCCCGTGAGGATACCCTTTCACTCGGTATCTGCAACGGTTGCCAGCTGATGGTTGAGTTGAACCTCATCAATCCTGAGCACAAGCATCGTTCACACCTCTGCCACAACACATCCAAGAAGTTCGAGAGTACATTCCTCGGTCTGACTATTCCTCAGAACGACAGTGTGATGTTCGGTAGCCTGAGCGGTGATAAGCTCGGTATCTGGGTAGCTCACGGCGAGGGTCGTTTCTACTTGCCAGAGCCAGAGGATCACTACAACATCATTGCGAAGTACAACTACGCTGAGTATCCTGGTAATCCTAACGGCAGTGACTACAATGTAGCAGGTATCTGCTCTGCAGATGGTCGCCACTTGGCTATGATGCCACACTTGGAGCGTGCCATCTTCCCATGGCAGAACGCCTGGTATCCAGCCGATCGCCGCAACGACGAGGTAACTCCTTGGATTGAGGCATTTGTCAATGCACGTCAGTGGATTGAAGAAAGAGCTTTGAAAAAGTAAAAAAATAAAAAGGTAAAAAATGAATAATAGCGTAAGTTATCTTACATTATTCAAAACATTTACGAAGATTGGCATAGTCACCTTTGGGGGTGGCTATGCCATGATTCCTATTATAGAATCCGAAGTCGTCGACAAGCATCATTGGATGACGAAGGAGGAATTTTTGGATGCCATTGCTACTACCCAGGTTTGTCCGGGCGCCTTGGCCATCAACATGAGTTCCCTGCTCGGATATAAGTTGGCAAAGACACCGGGAGCCATCGTCTGCACCCTCGGCGCTTCGTTGCCATCGTTCCTTATTATCTTAGCGATAGCCATGTTTTTCCATCAGTTTGAAGACAACAAGGTTGTTGCTGCCATGTTTGCAGGCATCCGTCCTGCCGTCGTGGCATTGATAGCCGTACCAACATTCTCGCTTGCCAAGAGTGCCGGTATTTCGCTTGTCAACTGCTGGATTCCTATTCTATCCGCCCTTCTGATCTGGCTTTTGGGCGTCAACCCAATCTGGGTGATTATCGCAGCTGCCGTAGGTGGCTACATCTATGGACAGTTTATCCAGCCAACGGAATAAAGGTAAAAGGGTAAAAAAGTAAAAAGTAAATAGCTTAAAACATAATGATGATATTTTTTCAGCTTTTCATCGTATTCATTCAGATAGGCATCTTCGGATTCGGAGGTGGCTATTCCATGATATCCCTGATTCAGGGACAGGTTGTTACGCAGTATCATTGGATGACGATGCAAGAGTTTACCGATGTGGTTGCCATTTCTCAGATGACACCGGGACCTATCGGTATCAACACCGCTACCTATTGTGGCTATACAGCTGTCCATAATGCCGGCATGAGTGGCATGATGGCTGTACTCGGAAGTGCCATGGCGACCTTTGCGCTGGTTCTCCCATCCTTGGTTTTGATGATTCTTATCAGCAAGATGCTGTACAAGTATATGAACACCTCAGCCGTCCAGAGCATCTTCATCGGTCTTCGCCCAGCCATTGTCGGATTGGTAGGAGCCGCAGCCCTGCTCCTGATGAATGGCGAGAACTTCTCTACGCCAGCCAATCCCTGGCATTTCTACATCTCCATCGCCCTCTTCTTTGCCACCTTTATCGGTGTGAAGGTGATGAAGATCAATCCTATCCGCATGATACTCTACTCGGCTTTTGCCGGATTGGTATTACTATATTAAAACCGATTTTATTTACCAACAATAAACAAAAGGTGGATTTTCATCAGAAAATCCACCTTTTACACTATAATTCGCTTTTTGTCCACCTCTTCTTTATGTTTTTTGTGTACTTTTGCAACTGTGTATTAATAGCGGCATGAATTCAGGCTTAGCTTGGTTTTATGCCAACCAACAAGTAAACAAACAAACCTAAGAATAAGAAATGAATAAGAAAAGACAGATTTTACTTTCAGCAGTATTGGCCTCTGCTTTGGCATCCAACGCACAGGTTTCCATCAATGTAGATGCCTCTAACCCAGGTATCAAGGTATCTCCTAACCTCTACGGTATCTTCTTCGAGGATATCAACCATGCTGCAGATGGCGGTCTCTATGCCGAACTCATCAGCAACCGTTCTTTCGAAGACGATGACAAGAATATTCCTACCTGGAAAACTGCCGCTCAGAAAGGTGCAAAGATCAATGCACAACTCATCAATAAGGGTTTGCTCAACAATGCACAGGGCAAGGCACTCCAATTAACTATCGCAGCTAAGCCTACAGCTACAGCCTCTCTCATCAATGAGGGTTTCTGGGGAATCAACGCCGTGCAGGGCAGAACCTATAAACTCTCTTTCTGGGCTAAGGGTAGCTACAAGGGCGGATTGAAGGCTCGTCTCACCAACGCCAAGGGCGACAAGGTGTATGCAGAAACCACCCTCAATGCCAAGGTTGGCAAGAAGTGGACCAAATATACGGCTGAGTTGACTGCCAAAGGAAACGATGCCAAGGCTCAGTTCGAACTCGTAGCCAACGGAAAGGGTACCATCGTTCTCGATGTAGTAAGCCTCTTCCCTCCTACTTTCAAGAATCGCGAGAATGGCTTGCGCCCTGATTTGGCTCAGCTTCTCTATAACATCCATCCTAAGTTCGTCCGCTTCCCAGGCGGCTGCTACGTAGAGGGACAGGAATCTCCTGAGAATGCTTTCCACTGGGAGAAGACTATCGGTCCTATCGAGGAACGTCCGGGCCATAAGAACGTAAACTGGCGCTACCGCACCAGCGACGGTATGGGATTCGATGAGTATCTGCAGCTTGCCGAGGATCTGAACGCCAAGCCTCTCTATGTTGTAAACGTAGGTTTGTGGCACGGCGGTATGACTCCTGTAGACAGCATCCAGCCTTGGATTGATGAGTGCATGAATGCCCTGGAGTATGCCAACGGTCCTGTTACCTCTAAATATGGTGCGCTCCGTGCCAAGAACGGTCATCCGGAACCATACAATATCGAGTATCTGGAGATTGGTAATGAGAACAACCAGCCGGATCCTGCGGCTCAGAGCGACCATTACTACGAGCGCTTTAAGAAGTTCAAGGATGCTGTATTGGCGAAATATCCTAAGATGCACCTCATCGGTAACGTGGTGGCTTGGGGCGATGACAATCCTAAGTGGGAAAGCAACGAAAGCGTAGAACTCCTCGATGAGCACTACTACAGAAATCCTGCCTGGTTTGCCGAGAACTTCAACAAGTATGACAACTACGACCGTAAGGGCAGCGAGATTTATGTAGGCGAATATGCCGTAACCCAGGGCTTCGGCAATATGGGTTCGCTCGATGCAGCACTCGGTGAGGCTGTCTATATGATGGGCATCGAGAACAACTCTGACATCGTGACCATGGCATCCTACGCTCCTATCTTCGCCAACCTCAACAACCGTATGTGGGCACCGGATATGATTCAGTATACATCAGATAAGGTATTCGGAACTCCATCTTACTACGTTCAGAACGTGATGGCAAACAACATCGGTACCCGTGTACTGAAGGTGAACCAGGAGAATCCATACAAATATGAGCAGACTCAGGTGAAGCCAGCTATCTGCCGTGTAGGTATGGGAACATGGGGCACTCAGGTTTCTTTCGAGGAAAAGGGCTATAGCGATGAGAACGGAAAGGCGCTGCCGATGACCTTGCAGGAGTTGCCTACCGATATCCGTGGACAGTGGAAGACTGAGGGTAGCCTCATCAAGCAGACCAGCAACGAAGAAAGCTGCATCCGTCTGAACCCAGGCGAGATTACCAGCAACGGCTATATATATAAGGTACGCGCGAAGAAGGATGCCGGCAACGAGGGTTTCCTCATCATCTTCAACTACGTGGATAAGAACAACTACTGCTGGTTGAACCTCGGTGGCTGGAACAATACCCAGCACGGTGTAGAGTCTATCGTGAATGGTGCCAAGAGTCAGATAGCTACTACCCCAGGCAGCATCGAGACCGGCAAGTGGTATGACATCGAGCTGAAAGTAGTAGGCGACAGCATCTTCGCCAAGTTGGATGGCAAGGAAATATTCTCTACCAAGTTGAAGGCAAACACCCTTCCTGGCATCTTCTCTACAGCCACACTTGATGAACAGACGGGCGAGGTAATCCTGAAGATTGCCAACACCAGCACCGAGCACACCACAGCGAAGATCAATCTTCAGGGCAAGGAAATCAAGAATGGCAAGCTCATCCGCCTTTCAGCCAAGAACGGTCTGGAGGAGAACACCATCGACAATCCTACCAATATCTATCCTGTAGAAAACTACGTAACTACAGAGAAGAATGGTGCAACGGTAGAGATTCCAGCCAGCTCGCTGAATATCATCCGTTTGAAATAACAGACTACATCTAGGGCAGGATGCCCTGGAATCCATATATAGGTAATAACATTTTGAATAGTTGATAAGAAAGTTAGTTAGAAAAGAGAAGGCGGCAACCTGCGTGATGCAGATTGCCGCCTCGTTTTTTATCTGTCGTTTAATTAACCGAAAACATAATTGAAGAGCAGGAAGATGCTCAGGATATACAGTGTAGGATTCAGATCCTTGAACTTGCCCACCATCATCTTGATCAATACATAGCTCAGAATACCAAGGCAGATGCCATCGGCAATACTGTAGCAGAGCACCATCGTAATCATCGTGATAAAGGCAGGGAATGACTCGGAGATATCCTCCAACTCAATCTTCTTGAACGAATCAATCATCAATACACCCACCATTACCAGGGCACCACTGGTGGCTGCGCTCGGAATCAGGAGGAAGATTGGAGCTAGGAAGATGCTCAGGATAAACATCAAACCCACAAAGAAAGATGTCAAGCCCGACTTACCACCCTCGGCAACGCCGGAAGCACTCTCCACATAAGTGGTAATGGTAGAGCTGCCCAGCAGGGCACCGGCTGTAGTACCGATGGCATCACTCATCATCGCCTCCTTCACGCCCGGAATCTCGCCCTTCTCATTCTCCTTGATACCCAACTTGGAAACCAATCCCAGAACTGTTCCGATGGTATCGAAGATGTTGACAAGCAACAGCGAGAAAACCACCATGAACATCTTTGGGGTAAAGAAGCCGGTGAAATCGAACTGGCAGAAGATAGGAGCGATGCTGTGAGGGGTAGATACCGGCATCCAGTTGTCAGAGAACTGGGTTACACCCATCGGAATACCAATCAAGGTAGAGATGATGATGGCGATGAACAGGGAGCCCTTCACTCTTCTCGCCATCAGACAGCCACAGAGCAGGATGCTGATGAGACCCAGGATGCTGACTGGTGTAAACTTGCCGAGCTGCACGAAAGTATCCGCATTGGCAGTAATGATGCCCGCATTCTTCAAACCGATAAAGGCGATAAACATACCGATACCTGCCGAAATGGCGAATCGGAGGTTCTTCGGAATACACTCCAATATCTTGTCACGGATATTGAGGAAGGTGATGGCTAGGAAGATGATACCCTCTACGAGCAACACTGCCAAGGCCTGCTGCCAGGTCAAGCCCATAGCCTGACAAAGGGTGAAGGCGAAGAAGGCATTCAGTCCCATACTAGGAGCCTGGGCGAAAGGCAACTTTGCCATGAAAGCCAGCAGGAAGGTGGCGATGGCTGAAGCGATGGCTGTGGCAGTAAAGAGAGCTCCCTTGTCCATACCCGTAGTGGCGAGAATGGTAGGGTTTACTGCCAGGATGTAACACATGGTCAGGAAGGTAGTCATACCAGCTATCAATTCCGTCTTGACCGTAGTAGTCTTTGGGTCGAAACCCAATAATGCTTTTAATTTGTTCATTTCTTATATTTATATTTATCTCTATTTTCTCTTCCCCCCTTTCCACAACCCAATCCCGTTGTTTTTTCGGGGCGAACAAAGGTAAGAAAAAATAATGAGGAATGCATTATTTTACATGTTTTTAACTCATCAGAGTGCCTTATTTTACATGTTTCGGGGTATTCAGAACGCCTTATTTTACAAAGCATTTTATTTTTAACCATTATGCTTGGTTAATTCGGATTTTCTTTGTAACTTAGCAGCGCAAAACGTAAGGCATGTAGAATTATGGCAAAAATAGTAAATAAATATCCTGTAGGAATTCAGACTTTTGAAGAAATTCGCGAGAAAGGTTATCTCTATGTAGATAAGACCAAATACATCGTGGATTTCAGAGAAAAAGGTATGAAGTATATCTTTCTGAGCCGTCCAAGACGATTCGGAAAATCGCTCTTTGCATCTACCCTTCAGGCCTATTTCGAGGGAAGAAAGGAACTGTTCGAGGGATTGGCTATTGCTGAATACGAGAAGGAATGGGTGAAGCATCCTGTGCTCCACTTCGATATGAGCGGTGCTAAACATTTTGATGCAGATGGCTTGAACAATTATCTGAATCTGCAGCTTTTGCCTTACGAGAAACTTTATGGTAAAGGAGAAGGGGAAATTTACCCTAACGAAAGGTTGGATGGTATCGTAAAGCGTGCTTATGAGCAGACGGGCGAAAAGGCTGTTGTCATCATCGACGAATACGATGCCCCATTGCTGGATGTGGTACATGAAAAGGAAAACCTGCAACCGCTCCGCCGCATTATGCAGAACTTCTACAGTCCTCTGAAAAAACTCGATCCTTACCTGGAGTTCACCTTCATCACGGGCATCACCAAGTTCTCGCAGCTCAGCATCTTCAGCGAACTCAACAACCTCGACAATATCAGTCTGTTCGACCAGTACTCAGCCATCTGCGGCATCAGCAAAACCGAGCTTACCACGCAGATGAAACCAGATATTGAGGCTATGGGCGAGGCACTGAACATGACGTATGAGGAGTGCCTGAAAGAGCTGACGCAATTCTACGACGGTTATCATTTCAGCGAGAAATCAGAAGATATTTTCAATCCGTTCAGTCTTGTAAAGGCAATGAATGCAGGAAAGATTGCTCCTTACTGGTTTGGTTCCGGCACTCCATCCTTCCTCTTGAAACTATTGGATAAGTATCATGTCAATCTTTCTACTTTAGAGAGTCAGGAGACAGTATTGAGTTCCTTCGATCAATCTACAGAGGAAATGACAGAAGCCTTGCCATTGCTCTACCAGAGCGGCTATCTGACCATCAAGAAATATGAACCGATGTTTCAGGAATATACGCTGGGCATCCCAAACAAGGAGGTACGCGACGGACTGCTCAACTCATTGATTCCTCATTATGTGAACCCTCGCCGTTCTGACAACAATGCCTTCCTCTTGGGATTCTGCAAGGCGGTTTATCGAAACGATATCGAGGCGGCACTGGAGCACATGCGCACCTATATGGCTACGATACCATATGATTTGGAGAATCACAGCGAGAAACATTATCAGACTATCTTCTATCTGATGTTCAGCTTCCTCAACATCTATATCCGCACAGAGGTGAAGAGTGCCATAGGCAGAGCTGATGCCGTGATGCACATGCCAGATACAATCTACGTCTTCGAACTGAAGGTAGATAAGAGTGCTGATGAGGCTTTGGCACAAATAGACGAAAAAGGCTATATGCTGCCATATCATACAGAGGGCAAGCGACTGATAAAAATCGGTATCAGTTTTGACAGCACCCAGCGCACTATCAGCGATTGGAAGATTAAGGAAGAATAAAGAAAAAATCCGAAACAGAAGCTTACCAAGTTATCTGTTTCGGATTTTTTGATGCTTATTTCGTTTGGATAAGCCAAGGGTTTCAAACCATCTTGAATTGTTAAAAAAAATAACTCGCCCTAAATTGGACTTTGATTGAAAATCAAGAAGTTGGGCGTTTGCCTATATTATATA